>Ga0210394_10000097_pt1 | contig 215427 bp, 182 predicted proteins | sample IncBWC12MmetaG_FD_160121 | JGI IMG/M metagenome (GOLD analysis project Ga0210394, IMG submission 160121) | Forest soil microbial communities from Barre Woods Harvard Forest LTER site, Petersham, Massachusetts, United States - Inc-BW-C-12-M | ecosystem: Environmental > Terrestrial > Soil >...
GCACTTTGTCGAAGTTCCTTGAAGGCAAGAGCGGCGCTTGACTTCCACCGGCAATGACGGGCTGACTCCCGATAAGTCGTTACCGGCAGATGGACGTATGGATGAGCATTCGCGTAGTCAGGTTCATGGTCTGCGGATGCACTTTCTGTGCTTGCTTTGTGTCGGCCCTACTCAAGCCGGAAATGAAATCGTAGCTAACTTGCGAGCCCGTCATTCAGGAGAAATCGCGACGAGTGTTGCTATCGCTGCACGACTATCGCTGTACGACCGCATCTCTTCTGGAGGGCCAGCCTTTGGATTAGGTCAAGCAGAAATGTCTATTCCGTCCATGCTCGATCGCCCCCGCCAGCCCTCACTGGAACGGTTTGTAACAAGAAAGGTCAGGAGGCACCCGCTGCGCGGGCCCCCTGTTGGCTGGCTATTTGCTCCATCATCTTCTTTTGCATTTCCTTGGGTGTCGGTTGGGCAATGTGGGTAGCAACCATCCAAGTGTAACCCTCGGGATCGACCAGGGTTCCGCAGCGGTCGCCCCAAAACATATCCATCACGGGTCCCTTGAGCTCCGCGCCGACCTTTACGGCCTTCGCAACCGTCTTGTCTGCGTTCTCCGTCAGCAGATACAAAGTCGTCGGCGAAGCGCCGATTGTTTTCGCGGCGCGGGAACCCATCTGCGCCATTTCCGGTCCCAACATTAATGTCGTGCCGCGGAGTGTCAGCTCGGCATGGATCGCCTTGCCGTCGGGGCCATTCATGATCCCCCGTTTGGCAAAGCCGAATGCCTTTTGATAAAAGTCGGCTGCCGCTTTCACGTCGGTCACCGTTAGCATTGCCGTTACCGAACCGTAGAGTTTTTTATTGAGCGGATCGATTTTTCTGGGCATAACACTCCTTTCGTGAGGCGAGTATACGAGCTGAATTTCGGCGGAAGTTGTTCATGATGCACCGCTCGAAGAAACTTCTGGACACCAGAAATCAAGAATACTTCAAAGAGAAACACCCGGTCAACGTGCGAGTCGATAGCACAGCACACCTCGCCGAGCTCCTTCCCACAACGGAGGAATGGTGACGAATACCGCCATCACCATGGTTTTGTCCGAGTGGTCGGCAAAGTGCAAAAGCTATGAAGCATTCTGTAGAGTAGCCTGATAAGGGGAGAACAGAATGAAAGTCGAGATCGTTCACTGCCCGACGGACAGGGCAATAAAGCGAAGGTCACGAGTCTCGTGGCTCTCATCATGCTGCAACGGTGACCGCTGGCGGAGAGCGAAGTCTGGGGCCCTTATATCACTTGGTCGAAAAACAAGACCAAAAAAAGAGCTTGCATCTCTAAGCCCCAACTTTTCGCCTGTGTTCGATTCCATAAGCATGGGAGTCCCGATCTTGGTGTCAACCGAACGCCTCGCGTAGCCAGCGCGCAACCGCGATGCAGACCCGCGTCGAGTAGTGCGACGGCACGCGGTCAATGCCAACCAGGTCTTCCGCTGGTGCAAAAACGGCATTCTCTTGCATGGCCTCTCGTGGCGCTCATCGAAATGCTTCACACCGGCGTTGGATTTTCCCCGATGTACTTTCGCTTGAGAGCGAGGGTGTGATGAAGCTTGGAATTCGCAAACGCATCCGAATTGGAAGGAATACGATCTATTCAAGATCGGGCGGAGTTACCTTGGCAATCCAGGAGTCGTAGTCGGAAGTGAGGCCCGCTTTTTGCTGCAGGACATGAACTTGGCGCTCCACCTCCGCCATCTGGTCGTCCGAAAGCTGTGGGATCACTTCAATCTGCTTCCCAATCGCGTTCATGGCACTCGCGGCTTGCTGTTCAGCACTGCCGGCTCCAGCGGCGGCGTTTCCATCGTCGCCCTTCATGCAGTCCACCACGCGCTTGGTCACTTTCTGGCTATGCACCAGCGACACTCGGATGTTTCCCTGTCCCGTGACGACGTTTCCGACCCCGAATACGCGGTCCATAGCGGTGTACCGTGGCACATCCTTGCCAGCGAATGTGTAGTATTCACCATTCATGTTGATCCCAGAAAGTTTCTCCGGCACCGAGCCGATCGAAGAAACGACCAGCGGCGCGCGGAGTTCGTGTTCCGAGCTGGGGATCGGTTCAGCCTTGCGGCCCTCGATTTTCGTTTCAACCACTTTCAGCCCTGCGAGCCGTCCATTTTGCACGATGATCCCGGTCGTTAGCCTGCAATCCTGGAAGCGAAACAGGTACTTGTCGCGGGCCAGGCGCAACATTTTCTGCCGAACCTGTTCCGTTTTGGCGATCTGCTCGGACGTCGCGTTGTCGGGTGGTTGCGCCAGCGGCATGTCCTGTTCGCGGCGGCGATAAATTAAGAGGCAACCCTTTACGCCCAGCTCTTCCGGCTTGATGCCGTGCGCCTTGCATACCTCCGGAATACCTTTTTCCAACTCATGCATGCTGGTCTGAATGCCGCGAGCCCTTAAAGCACGTTCGTAGTTTTCGAGCTGGAGCACCTTGACCACGTCAATTGACGCCAGCCCGCCGCCCACCACCACGGCTTCGTCGGGAGTTTCGTAGCGCGGTCCGAGACCGTCCTTTTCGTTCTTGTGGTTGTACCAGTAGATAAAAGGATTTTGGTAAACGAGGCCTTTGCCGACGTACTGCTCTGCTTCCGGCACGCCCAATTCTCGGTCGCGCCACGCGCCATTGGCGAGAATCACCGCCGAAAAGCCCCACTCGAAAAGCTGGGGCAGATTGAAATCTCGGCCTAGCTTGGTAGAGGGGATGAAATACACATTCGGCCTCTTCATGCGCGCGTCGATTCGGGCGTATTCCTGCTTGCGCTGCTCGACGTGCCAACGCGGCAGACCGTCTTCGATCTTGCCGTACGGTCGCGTGTTCTGCTCGAACACGGCGACTCGAATTCCGTGATCCGCCAGAATCTCCGCCGCCACCGAGCCTGAAATCGCACCGCCAATTACCGCCACGAAATGATGCCCAGGATTCGTCATATATCTGCAACCCTCGCACTGCAGCGCGATTGTACAACGCAAATCGTTACAAAGTGTCCTCAATCACCGAGGGTTTTTCTCGTGAAGCGACGAGACGCACCCTACGAAAAGTATCGCTCCCCAGGAGACCAGAAGCAAATTGAACCAAACCCGGCCAGTCGACATTCTAGAAGTCGACGGCTTTATCGCGAACCTTCGGCGGTCCAGAGTTCGTCCCACCAAATACCACAAGACGACAATGTCAGCCAGATAGAATACATCTTTCACGCCCACGCCCCATATGGAGTGACCTTGCAACGGGAGTGACAATGCCAATCCTTTGAACAGAAGGGCTGGGGCGTTAATGCCGTGCGAGATTGTGTTGGTTATAACGCACTCGCCACCGCCTAAATTGTGGTAGAAGATCGGAATGGCTAGACGTAGATGCTAAACGGACCGGGACCGGAGCATGCTCAAGACCATCGCGATCTGCCCGGAATGGTAGATCGCGTGTTGCACGATCCCGTGGAGCATCGTTTTGTAGGGGTAGCTGCGTCCCGAAACCTGTTTCGCCAAATCTTCGATGGGAAACTTCCGAATCTTGACTTCTAGCAGATCGCGACTTTGGTTCCAGCGTGACAAGAGTTCATTCCAGGGAATCGGCGGCTCGGCCCATTCCTCTTCTGCCTGCCAGCGAGGCATGGGATTATTGCTGGAGGTGTTGCGAACTCTTTCGTTCCAGAGGAGCAAATGCTGAAGCAACGCTGAGATGGTATGAGCGCCTGGTGCATGGGGCGTGGTCGCAAGTTCAGGCGACATCTCGGCTAATAGCTCAGCGAGCGAGGGTCCATACCAAGCGCCTTTGATCGTCACGGCGTGGTAAGAATCGGCGATTAAGTGAGTTTCGTCCATGTGCGTTTAGGCGATACGCGGGCAGAATTGCGGCCTCCCGCGAGTTTAGTTTACATCAAGCGGCCTCGCGTTTAGAGCGCTACCAGACTTCGCATCCCTCGATAAGTCCTTCTGATTAACCGTCGATGTGGATTTCAAGTTTTTACTCACCGGGAGTTGCATTTCATAATCGGACTTATTTCGAGGGGCCGTACTCCTCCAGAACAGGCGGGTGGCGCCTGGACCGAAGCGGTTCTGCACAACTTTCCCGCCTTTAAAGGAGACGCCACCACTCCCTCCACAACACTCGCCATCGACCAGAGTGGCAACCTCTACGGCACCTCCGTCTTCGGCGGTTCCAACGCCTGTTACCTCGGTTGCGGGACCATTTTCAAGCTGGCTCCGCCGTCAGGCGGCGGCCCGTGGACTGAAACCATTCTTCACGACTTGGGCAACAGCGGACAGAACCCGAATAGCAGCATAGTGGTGTTCCACAATGGCTTGCTGTACGGTGCAAGCACCTATCTCGGCGCTTCCGATGTAGACTCGGTGTTCACCCTGGTTCCCTAAACGAATACACATCCGCCGCTTAGACTCTTGAGCCCTCCGAGTGAAGACCACGCGCCTCACCGGAGGGCCCTCGTATTTCTGTCCGGAGTGCTTCGCGCCCATCTGAAAAGGGACGGAGGAGCGCTCCTCGTGACTGCTACAAACGATTGCCAGTGGTTCTTGCCGAACATGGGAAGAGTACTCGCATGCTACGCAAGCTCACGCCAGTCGCAATGGCTGGTGCGGTCGAGTTCGATCCGTACAAAGACTGAAACAAGTGGCGGCTCACACACCAGAGCGTGTAGATGGCGGGCGTCAGTCGTGGCGAAGGGCCAGCATGGGGTCGATTCGGGCGGCGCGGCGGGCCGGGATCCAGCATGCTAACGCGGCTATGACTAAGAGGATGGCCGGGGCTGTTGCGAAGGTGACGGCGTCGGTGGGAGTGACGCTGTAGAGGAGAGTGGAGAGAAGGCGCGTCAGGGCGAAGGCGCCGAGGATTCCGACGGCGATGCCGGCGGTGGCGAGTGTCAAGCCTTGGCGGAAAACCAGGGTGAGCACGTTGACTTGGCGCGCGCCGAGGGCCATGCGCACGCCGATTTCGTTGGTGCGCTGTGCTACGAAAAAGTGCATCAGGCCGTAGATGCCGATTGCAGACAATAGAAGAGCGGCGAGAGAGAAAAGGCTGAGTAGAGAGGTTTGAAAACGCCGCGCAGCGGTTTGCTCACCGAGTTGTTGGTCAACCGTTGTTACGTTGAATCTGGCGACGCTCTTGTCCATTGACTGGATTGCGCTTCGCACGGATGCCGCGACGGTCTGCGGGCCCGCAGAGGTGCGCACGATCACGTCGAGCATGTCGTCGGTTTCTTGCGCGTGGGGGCGAAAGACCTGCGGTGCCACCTGGTTTTCTAAGCCCTGGCGATGCATGTCGCCGGTGACGCCGACGACGGTGATCCACGGGCTGGGTTGCTGGCTGGGGAAGCGGAAGCGCTTATCGAGGGGGTCATCGTTGGGCCAGTAAAGCCGCGCCATTGTTTCGTTGATGATGGCCACGGGAGGAGAGTCGCGGCGATCCTGGTCGGAAAACAAACGGCCTCGCTTGAGCGGGATGCCAGCGGTTTCAAAAAATGGGCCAGCGATTCCGTCATCGCAAGGGGCGTTTTTCTGCGCAGGGCGCCCTTCTATCTCAACGGAGTCTTCGGGGTCTGACCGGAGCAAGTCGGAGATGGCGGCGGCCGAATGGACGCCGGGAACGGATTGGGCGCGCTGGATGGCTTCGCGGAAATAGGCAACTTGCTGGTCGGCAGTTTTTCCGATGTGGAGATCAATGCGCATGACTAGAAGGTCTTCAGGGCGGAAGCCGGGATTTACGCTTTGCAGGAGCACGAAGCTGCGGAGCAAGAGGCCGGCTCCTGCTAGGAGGACCAGCGCTATGGAAAACTCCGCGACAACCAGAACGTTGCGAATGCTGAGGTCGGCGACGGTGTTCCACTGCCTGCTTCGAGCGAGAGTTGTGCCGGTTCCCATGGCGGGCCAGAGGGCGGATACGGTTGCGGCAAAGAGCGAGAGCAAGAGTGTGAAGAGCAGCACATGAGGATCGATATGGGCTTCGTTCAGTCGGGGGATGTCTCGCGGACCAAATGCGATCAGAGCTCTCAATGCGGCGGAGGCAATCGCCAGCCCGAGCGAGCCTCCCGCGACCGACAGCACCAAGCTCTCTGTCAGGAGCTGCGCGGCGAGCGCCACGCGGCCTGCGCCGAGAGCTCTGCGGACGGAGAACTCGCGCTCGCGCGCGGAACCGCGAGCAAGAAGGAGATTGGCGACGTTGGTGCACGCGATGAGGAGCATCAGAACTACTGAACCGAAAAGCACGATTAGCGAAAGCTGGACATGGCCGGTCGTTTGCGTATAGAGGGGTACGACGCGGATATCGGGAAGATTCTTGCTTTCGGAGTGCTCCGATTGGAGCTGGCTTCCGATGACGGTCAGCTCGGATTGCGCTTCTTGCCAGGCTACGCCGCTGCGGATGCGGCCCAACGCGTACCAGATTGAAGAGGAGCGCGGACTGGAACGATCGCGCGCCGCCCAGTAGGGGTGGGCGGTCATCGGCTCCCAGACCTGCGTATCGGCGAACGGGTACTGGAATGAGGCGGGCATGACGCCGATAATGCGTGACTCGCGGGTGTCCATGATGAGGTCGGATCCGAGGACTTGCATGGACCCGCCGAATCGGCGCTGCCATAAGCCGTAACTCAAAACAACGACGGATTCGCCGCGTTTTTCTTCATCGGCGGAGAACAGGCGACCGAGAATCGGTTCGACGCCCAGTAACGAGAAGAAATTTGCCGAGACGCGCGCGGATCGCATGCGTTCAGGAGGACCGTCCTTGTTCCCCAAAAGAAAAGTTTGTCCGATGAAGGGCGTCATATCCTCAAAGGTGTGGCTGCGGGTTTTCCAATCGGCGAGATTGAGAAGGGAGACGCGGCCTTCCTGGATGCTGTGGGCGGGATCGGCTGACCAGAGCATGGCTAGGCGGGCTGGTTCTTTGTAAGGAAGAGGGCGGAGAAGGACGGCGTTGATCACGCTGAAGATGGCAGTGTTTGCGCCGATGCCGAGGGCGAGTGTCAGAACGACTACGGTGCTAAATCCGGGGCGCCGCCAGAACAGGCGAAGGGCGTGCCGAAGATCGCGCGCGAGCTGATCGTAAAGCAGCCATCGGCCGCGTTGGTAAGACGCTTCTTGGACTAAGGTGACGTTTCCAAACGCGCGACGCGCGGCCGTTTCGGCATCGGCGCGTTTTTCATCGCTTTGCTGAAGGTCGTCTGCTTCATGTTCTAGATGCGAGTGGATTTCGTCGGCGAAATCCCTCGAAGGACGTTTTTTGCGCCAGAACATCGTCTATACCTCCGCTTCACCGGGCGCGAGAATTCGAGAAATAGCTTTGGCTACGCGGCGCCACTGGCTAGTTTTCTGCGCGAGTTGTCTGCGGCCTTTGGCCGTCAGCGTATAAAAGCGCGCTTTGCGATTGTTCGCAGATACGCCCCACGCGGCTTTCACCCAGGCCTTGTCCTCGAGGCGTTGCAGGGCAAGATAAAGCGAGCCGTGGTCCACCAGAAAAACATCATCGGATTGTTGCTGGATTGCGCGGGCGATGCCTTGTCCGTGGCGTGAGCCCAAGACGAGAGTACGCAGGATCAATAGATCTAGAGTGCCCTGGAGCAAGGCGGCCCTTTCTTCTTCAGCGCTTTGGGGAGGCATCCGACATGAGCGTACAGCGCTCTTGGGTCGGATGTCAACAGGGGGTGTTTCGTGTTTCGTCGGGAAATTCGCCCCGGTTCGAACGAAGACCGTCCGGGACGTGCAAGTCCAACGCCTATGGACCACCGTGCTTGGGTCGCCGCCGGCGCTCTTGCGTCAATCCTGCATGTTTTAGGTCAGCTGTGGGCAATCCATCTCCCTACAACTTTGTAGTTTTAATGTTCTCCGTCGCGTTCGGGTTTATCGCTGGTTTCAGCTTTGATAGCGTCTTCAAGAAGCTCGAATCTGACCACAACGGTTCGTTACCTCCCCGCTCTGCCTTGTGGGCTAAAACTGTAGCCTAGGCGAGATGGGACGCACGGTCTGATCGAGTTCCTTCTCTCCAGACAATCGTTTTCAGCAGTTTCCCGGTCGCACTGCGGTTACGCGACTAACGAGAACTTGGTAGCCAGTCCTACCTTTGCTCCGGAAAGCGCATCTAAATCTAGGGGCCTATGCAGGATTTCACTCGCCGCGAACTTCTCAAATTCGGAGCTGCAACCGCTGTTGCGCAACTGGCCTCTCTAAGCTTGCACGGCTGCGGCGGTGGTTCTATCAGTTTTCCAACGGTTCCTCCCAACCCGCTGGCTTGCTCCAAACTATCTGACATCGAACATGTGGTGATCCTTCTTCAGGAAAACCGGTCTTTCGATCATTACTTTGGAAGCTACCGCGGCGTTCGCGGATTTTCCGATCCCAGCATGGCTTTCCAGCAGCCCGATCCAGCAAACACAATGAACTCTCCTGTGGGTAGACTTTTGCCGTTCCACCTGGACACCTCAACAACGAACGCAGCCTGCACTCACGACATCACCCACGACTGGGTGCCGCAGCATCAGAGCTGGGACAACGGCGCGATGGACGGTTTCGTCACTTCGCGTCTTCCGATTAATCCCAATGACGCGGTTTTAAGCATGGGCTATTACACTCGCGCGGACATTCCCTACTACTACGCCCTGGCCGATGGTTTCACGATTTGCGACAACTATTTTTGTTCAGTCATGGGCCCGACCGATCCGAACCGACTCTACTCTATGGCTGCGTCCCTCGATCCAGATGGACAAAACGGCGGACCGGTCTTGCAGACTATCGTCACAAATCGCTCAGACTTTTACGGCCGTCTGACGTATACCACGATGCCCGAGCAGCTTCAGGCTCGCGGAATTTCCTGGAAGGTCTACTCATCGCCCGATGAGACCGTTCTTGGCGGTATTCTCTCGGACAATGTTCTTTCTTACTTCAAGAATTTTCAGGATCCGGCATCGGTGCTACATCAAAAGGCATTCGGACCCCAGTTTCCCGTGGACTTTCTCGCCGATTTAGCGACGGGGAATTTGCCGCAAGTCTCCTGGCTGGTGGGGTCGGTGATAACCTCGGACCACCCGCCTTCGCCTTCCATCTTTGGTGAGAACATTCTTTCGCTCATCATCAGTGCGCTGACCGCGAACCCAGCGCTTTGGGCAAAGACGATTTTGCTGGTCACCTACGATGAGAACGGCGGATTTTTTGATCACGTTCCGCCGGTGACGGCCCCTCCCGGCACGCCCGGCGAATATGTCACCGCACCCGCGGTACCGGACCCAACCGCAATCGGTAGTCCCGCGATAAGCGGCCCGATTGGATTGGGTTTTCGCGTCCCTATGCTGATCCTCTCGCCATTCAGTCGAGGCGGGTTCGTGTCCTCGGACCTCTTCGATCATACTTCCGTGTTGCGATTCCTGGAGACTCGGTTCGGAGCGGAAGTGCCCAATTTGAGCGCTTGGCGCCGCGCGGCGGTCGGGGACTTGACCAGCGCGCTTAATTTTAAGAAACCCGACCAGTCGATCCCGAATCTACCGTCCACACTTCAGGCCCTTCAGCAGGAAATCCAGGAATGTGTGGCAAACCTGGCTGGAACGACTCCTTACACCGTGCCAACTACGCAGACCGTTCCAATTCAGGAACCAGGATCTTCTACTCGCCCCAGCGGTGTGTGCTAGTCAAGAGCAAGTCAGCGTGAAAACACGCGTCTCTTGGTAGCAAGCAGCCTCCTCGGTGATTTCGCCGTTGGAAACACTTTGGCAGCCACGTGGCTTCGCCGACCGAGAGAATCCTAAAGCAGTGTCGGCTACGGGCGTCAGTGTGAGGAGGATCTTGCAGGTAGAAGAGCGTTTACGAACTCCTCTTCATTGTAACTGTCTTGATTTCAGTAACTTCCCCTTTGGCCTTTCGGCTACCAAGTTGCTGCTCCACGCGTCAACTAACGTTCATGGAAAATCGGCGTACTCAAATGCAAGGTAGGTTGAAACGTGGTGAAAACCTGCGCCGTTTAGGTCTGCGATTCTATTGATCGGGATTTCACCCCGTAGGCGCTCGCGTCCGATGGAGGGAACTGAAATGATGACACCTCGGGTCTCAAATCTACTCTTTACAGCCATCGCAACGATAGCTCTTGCTTGCGCACCAAGCCTTGCGTTCGCGCAACATCACGGACGAGGCTCTCGCGGGGGTGGTGGCTCCCATAGCCGCGGTTCTCGAGGTGGTGGCCATTCCCATTTCGGCGGAGGCGGCGGATTCCATCGCGGTAGCGGTGGACACAACGGCGGCAAGAGCTTTGCTCGCGGGGGGGCAGTCGCACCAAGGCAAATGAGCGGGCGCTCGTATAAGCAATTTGGAGGGTCGGCGCCTCGTACGAACAGCAATTTCGCCCTTGCCGGAAGCCGCAGTGTCGGCTCGATTGGCTCCCGTAGCCTAAATGGCATGACCGGACAAAGGTCGGGTGCCCATTTTGCCAGAGCAGTCGCGCCGGGAACGCACGCGGTTGGTATGAGCTTCAACTCGAATCGGCCTCCGAATGCTACGTCGACCTCTAGGAGTTGGTCCGGCCAAGGTCAGTCCTCATGGGCAAATGCGCCGAGATCGCTGTCCTCCTTCAACTCGAATCGGCCTCCAAACGCTACATCTTCGAGAAGTTGGCCTGGCCAAGGGCAATCCTCACGGGTGAGTACGCCGCGGTCGCCGTCCTCCTTCAACTCGAATCGGCCTCCGAATGGCACATCGGCTTCGAGGAATTGGCCTGGCCGAGGTCAATCCTCGTGGGCAAGTACGACGAGACTGCCGTCCTCCTTGGACCCGAATCACGGGCTGTCGAATTTCGGAAACTCTCGATTCGGTAACTCCGCATTCGCCCATTCGTCCCTATTCAATCCACGTTCACGATCCAATTCACGAGCCCGGTCCAGCGTCTCCCGCTTTGCTCCCTTGAGATTCGGGGATGCCCATCCGTTTGACTTGGGCGCAACTTCCTTTAATGGAGTACCTTCTTTCGGCGGAGACGAATTTTCATTTGTCCCAGACTTATTTGGCTTGGCTTTGGACATGGGCGGATTGGGCTTGCGCGGTTTGAGTTTGCTGGGTTCCGGTTTGACCGGTATCGGCTTGCAAAGCCTGGATTTGCTGGGTTCAGGTTTGGGCGGTTTCAGCCCGGACGCGAGCCTGGAATCGCGACCTGGGGCGACAGGCTCGGCCTTCTCTCCAACCGAAAACTTGACCTGCAACCAATAAGCCAAGTTCAAATTCCATGTAAGAAGTGAACTCACCGGTCCCCCGGCGAACTAGCTCTAAAGATTGGCAAAGCCAGAAGCACTTAAGCGAGAAGTTCCGTTCGTCCTCCGGGACCACGTCCTCGAAAGCCTCTTCCAGCCACTTCATATGGCCTGCCATACCTTCGAGCAGGACGTGATCGCCCTTGCGCAGGCGTTGCCGCAACGTCGCTCGCTGTGTCCGTTCACGAGGTGCCACCCGGTTTTCGATAACCACTCGTCCTGCGCGTGTGCTTTGGACTATGCACATTTCGACACCATAAAATCATCGTCTGCCATGCCAAAAAGGTAAGGATGCTAGGCTCATCTAAAGGGGATTGCCGACGGGTCGCTTTTCCCACACCGGTCGGTAGGAGCCCCGCTTGAAAAGGTTTCGGCTGCGCACGAAGTTCCTTCTTTCGCTCTTGGCAATTACGGCCGGGCTCACAACCGTTACGCTCCTGATCGTCCGCTACGACGTTGAGAAACAGGTCCGGAATAGCCTTCAGGAAGACCTCCGCAATTCCGTCAATACATACCAAAGTTTCGAGGGTCAACGCCAGGAAACCCTGACCCGCTCAGCGGAACTTCTCGCGAATTTGCCTATCGTCCGCTCCCTGATGACCACGCGAGACGAAGCCACTATTCAGGATGCCTCGGCAGAAATTTGGCGCCAAAGCGGAAGCGATTTGCTCCTTCTAGCCGGCCGTTCCGGAGAGGTGTTGGGAATTCAGACGATCACCGCTGGCTTTCAACGCGAAATGGCCCAGGGCTTGTTGCGCCGTTCGCTTGCCAAACAAGAGGCGAAGGGTTGGTGGTTTGGTGGAGGACATCTTTACGAAGTGTGGATTCAGCCCATTTATTTCGGCGCGCCATCCGAGAATTCAACAATTGGATTTCTGGCGGTAGGCCACGAAATTAACGCGCGTGCAGCGGAGGATTTCGGCAAAATCGCGGCGAGTGAAGTGGCGTTTTATTCGGGCGATACGCTCGTTGCCTCCACTCTTTCAAGTGCTCAACGGTTGATTCTGGCGCAAAGAATGCATGGGACTCGAACCTCATCCGACGGGTCTCCGGAAGAGGTAAAGCTGGGTACGGAGACATATCTCGCCACAACCGTCAGCCTGTCCCCAAAGAACGATTCATCCGTGTCTCTAACGGTTCTTAAGTCGCTTGATAAGGCCACTCTATTCCTCGGCACACTGAATCATGTCCTGATTGGATTGGGACTGTTCAGCGTAATTGCGGGGAGCTTCCTGGTATTTCTGATCTCCCACACCTTTACACGCCCCCTGGCGAGTTTAGTCGTCGGGGTGAGGGCGCTAGAGAAGGGAGACTTCAGTTACCCGCTCGACGGCGGCGGGGGAGATGAAGTAGCCGAAGTGACGGGCGCTTTCGACCGGATGCGCGCCAACCTGAAGAAAACTCAAGACGAGCAGAAAAAGTTGGAGGAGCGGCTTCGCCAAGCTCACAAGATGGAAGCTGTGGGCAGACTCGCCGGCGGCGTGGCCCATGACTTCAACAATCTGCTGACGATCATCCGCGGCCACGGCGACCTGCTGCTGGATCGTTCGGACGCCGTCGTGGCTCATCGGCACAGCATCGAGCAGATCCAAAAGGCGGCGGGGCGCGCCGTTTCCATGACGCGGCAGTTGCTGGCCTTTAGCCGGATGCAGGTGTTGCAACCGCGCGTCCTCGATCTCAACGCCATCGTCGCGGATATGGGAAAGATGCTGCCGCGGCTCATCGGCGAACACATCGAATACACATTCCACCCTGATCCCCAGCTGTCGCCGGTGAAGGCCGATCCGGGGCAAATCGAGCAGGTCATTCTAAATCTTGCGGTCAATGCGCGCGACGCAATGCCGAACGGCGGCGTGATCACGGTTCACACGCGGAGTGTCGAATTGAGCGAGGCCGAAGCCTTGGAACGCTCCCCGATGCCGGCCGGTCACTACGTGCTGCTTTCGTTGGCGGACACGGGACACGGTATGGACGAGGAGACCAAGACGCACATATTCGAACCTTTTTTCACAACCAAGGAAGTCGGCAAAGGCACGGGGCTTGGGTTGGCGACGGTGTATGGAGTCGTGAAGCAGAGTGGCGCGTACATCTGGGTCGAAAGCGAAGTTGGGAGAGGCACCACATTTGAAATTTATTTTCCTCCCGCCCGGGAACGGGTAACGCAAGGCAAGGACGAACCAAAGCCATCTTCGGAGCCACGCGGCAGCGAGGTGATTCTCGTCGTCGAAGATGAAGCAGGGGTTCGCGAGCTGACCTGCGAGTTCCTGAAAGTGAGCGGGTACGCCGTATTGGAAGCGAAGGATGGCTTTGAAGCGCTCGATATTGTGACGCGGTATACGGACCCGATCCATCTGATGCTGACCGACATGGTGATGCCAAAGATGAGCGGCCGGGAGCTGGCTGCGAGGCTGAAAGCGATCCGCCCCGACGTGAGAACCTTGTTCATGTCCGGCTATTCTGAATATACAAGCGGCGACCAGGCCGCTTCTCAACTTCCGCTCCTGCAAAAACCCTTCTCGATCTCTTCTCTCGCCGAAAAAATCCGGGAAGTTCTAGAAGGGAGCGCCGTGGAGGATCCAAACACAAAAAGGGTTGTGTTAAGTGAGTAGCCTGCGAAGTCCGGGGCTTCTATCGCAGAAAAAGAGTTTTCCGGTTTCGCGCAAGGAGAACGACATGTTCGATAACCGCCGCCGCTGGATGACGTCCAAGGCTTTTTTGACTGCGAGTGTGCTGTTTCTTACGCCCGCATTGGTGAAAAGCCAGGAGGCGAGGAGTGCTGCGACACCGAATGCGTCCTCTTCGTCGGCCGATTTGACGAGCGAGGTGCATGCACTCGTCGAAACGGTTCGTGAACTCCAGGCACAGGTGCAAGCGTTACATTCCCAGTTGAGCGAGCTGCGAGCCAAAGTGCAGGGCACGGGGACCGGCGCGCACGCCCCGGGTACGGAACGCGAACCGATCGCCTCATCCCCAGCGGTTCTGACCAAAGGTGTGGGCGACCCCTATCCTGTATTTCCTGCTGGCGAACAAAGCGCGCTTGGACCGTCGAGTGCAAACGCCGCACAGACTTCAGCCCCCGCAAATGAAGACCTCGAAGGGCGCGTCTCGAAGCTGGAAGACGATCAGCAGCTCATCGATGCGAAGCTGACAGATCAAAACCAAACGAAGGTTGAAAGCGGATCAAAATACCGGGTGCGGCTGTCCGGTATGGTACTGGTGAATCTGTTTGAAAATCGTGGGACCATTGACAATGCGGATTTTCCCGCAATAGCTACCGCTCGCGGCACGTTCGACTCGCCCAGTTCGTTTGGAGGATCGCTCCGCCAATCTCAAATAAGGCTGCAGGTGTTTGGCCCCGAAATGTGGGGGGCTCACACCAGCGCCGATATTAATTCTGATTTTGCCGGGGGGTTTCCCAACGTGCCCAACGGAGCTGTGATGGGGCTGCCGCGACTTCGCACCGGGACAATTCGCCTGGATTGGGCGAACACTTCGATCGTGGCGGGGCAGGATTTTCTATTTTTCTCTCCCCTCCAGCCGACATCACTCGCTTCCGTCGCTACTCCCGCACTGGCTTACTCGGGAGATTTATGGGCTTGGACACCGCAGGTCCGAATCGAACACCGCATAGCCCTTTCAGAAACCGCACATCTTCTATTAGAAGGCGGAATTCTCGATTCTCTCTCTGGCGACTTGCCGGAGCCACAGTTCGGCCGATACCCCTCGTGGGGAGAGCAATCAGGCCAGCCGGCGTACGCGGGGCGGATCGCGTGGAGCCATCGCGCATTCGGGCAGAACATCACGCTCGGCGAAGGGGCGTACTACGGCCGGCAAAATTGGAGCCTGGGTCGCTACGTGAACGGATGGGCTGCCACAACGGATTTGACGTTGCCACTTGGGCCGCGCTTCACGTTTACCGGAGCATTTTATAGAGGCCGCGGGCTCGGGGGCCTTGGTGGCGGCATCGGTCAGGACATTGTGCTTTCCAGTTCGTTTGAAAGTGCGGCGACCGTTATCCAGGGAATTGATTCCATGGGCGGATGGGCGCAGTTGAAGTTCAAGCCCAGCGCGAAGTTCGAGATCAATGGCGCTTTTGGCCAGGACAATCCGTTTGCAAGCCAACTCCGCCTGTTCGCTCCGGCGACGCCGGCGGTTTACGGCAGTGAACTATTGGCAAGAAATCGCAGCCCATTCGTAAATTTCATCTATCAGCCGAAGTCCAACATATTAATGTCGATCGAGTATCATCGTCTCCGGACGTTCGGTCTCAACGATTCGTTTACCGCGAACCACGTCAATCTGGCCCTGGGATACATCTTCTAATGCGAGCACCCAGTACAATGAGGCCTCCGCGCGTACCGATTATCCTAAGCATTTTGTTCTATGGTTGCTGCGTGGTTTCCATTTGTGCGCAACAGCCGCCGGTGACAATGCAGATCGAAGTGGCGAAGCGCGCAGCGGGCAATCCGGGCGCCACAAGCGCCGTAGAAGACGCTTCAAACGTCGCAGTGTGGCTTGATCCATTGAATCACCCCGCCGTGAGTCTGGCAGTGTCGGCTCCCGGGCACAGCCCGCAACTTCTCCAGCGGAATAAGGCCTTCGAGCCTCGTGTTCTGGTTGTCCAGATGGGAACCTTGGTGGAGTTCCCCAATAAGGACCCTTTCTTGCACAATGTATTTTCGTTGTTCAACGGCAAGCGATTCGATCTTGGCTTTTATGAAGCGGGGTCCAGCAAGTCCGTGCGATTCGATAGACCTGGAGTGAGCTTTCTGTTTTGCAACATCCATGAGGAGATGAGCGCGGCGGTGATTGCCGTCGACACCCCCTACTTTGGGCTGTCCGACCGTGCGGGACGCATCGCGATTCCGAATGTGCCTGACGGTCGCTACCAGATGCACGTATGGTTCGCGCGCGGCCTTCCGGAAGATCTGAAGAGCCTGGATCGCATCGTGCAGGTTTCGGGTTCCACTCGCTCCTTGGATCTCATCCGTGTGATTCAGAACTCCGATTACACTCTCGCGCACAAGAATAAGTTCGGACAGGATTACGTACCCCCACCAAGTTCGGGCTATCGCGTTCCGTAAATGCGATTTTCTGGGCTCTGACAAACGCTGCTAGCCGAGGCGTTCCTCAGGAGCATAGGGCGGACCTGTCAGACCCTCAGTGGCACAGATATCAATGGACGATTACTCTACGGGTTTTTGTCGACTACCGCTTCCGTGGCCCAGCAGTGTTTTGTTCCAAGTGGAAGCGTGGTCGCCTCCGGTTTACTTTCCGATTTCCGGTGTCCGCAAGCGAGCGGCAGCGAAAAGAATTGAAACTTCGAGCTAGACTCTCGTTTCAGTCAAAGTTCAAACTCGATTCGCATCCGCGTTTCAGCGAGGCGCCAAGGTCGTCCGTATCGACTTCGTCCTACGTTCAACGCACTTGCACGGAATGTACCGCCAAGATAGAGTCGGGAACCATGTCCCAGCGTGTGGCCGTTCTCGGTGGCGGTGTTGGCGGCCTGAGCGCCGCTCATGAACTAGTCGAACGTGGCTTCGAGGTTTCTGTCTACGAGAAGCGGGATGTTATCGGTGGAAAAGCTCGAAGTCTTTCTGTTCCCAACACGGGGCAAAACGGCCGCAAGGACTTGCCGGGTGAGCATGGCTTCCGCTTCTTTCCTGCGTTCTATCGCCACCTGCCGGACACGATGAAGCGCATCCCTTGTGCAGGAAATCTGACTGTATTTGATAATCTCGTTCACGCCACGCGCATTCTGGTGGCCCGTGCCGGCAAGCCGTCGCTCATTCTGACCGCGCGAATCCCTCAAAATGTAGAGGACTGGGCGCTCACCTTTAAGGACACGTTCAGTGGGATCGGAGTTCCCGATGACGAGGTCTTGTACTTCGTCGACCGTTTACTCACTCTGTTGACAAGCTGCCCCGAAAGGAGGATTGCTGAGTACGAGCAGATTCCCTGGTGGACCTTCATCGATGCCGCGAATCGCTCGGTGGACTACCAAATCCTGTTGGGCAAAGGCCTCACGCGCTCTCTTGTTGCCGTTCGTGCTCAGGAGGGCAGCACTCGCACGGTAGGCTACACACTCTTACAACTTCTCTGCGGCCTATTGACCTACGGGGGTTTCGATCGGCTACTCACTGGTCCAACTAGCGATGTCTGGCTTACTCCCTGGTGGTCATACTTGCAGCAGCGCGGTGTTAGTTTTCAGACTAGCACAACCATTAAGTCGTTTAATCTGTCACCCGCGGGGATAACTTCCGTAGCCGCAGAGACCAACGGACAATCCCACGAAATCAGCGCTGATTATTACATTTCGGCCATGCCCGTCGAGATCATGGCTGCCCTTGTCGATGAACGGGTTAAAGCGTCTGCTCCTTCGCTTGCGAACCTTAACAAGCTTCGTACGGCATGGATGAACGGCATTCAGTTCTATCTTGTGCAGGACGTCCCGCTCGAATTCGGCCACTCACTTTATGCCGATTCCCCTTGGGCCCTTACCTCTATATCGCAGCGGCAGTTTTGGAGTCACGCCAATCTCGCCGACTTCGGCGATGGAAAACTTGGTGGCGTTCTTTCCGTTGACATCTCTGATTGGGAAACGCCTGGCATCGTCTATGGCAAAACCGCTATGCAGTGCTCGGCCACGGAGATCGAGAATGAGGTCTGGGCTCAAATCAAGCTCCACCTCAATGTGGCCGGCGCCGTCGTGATTCGCGACGACAATCTTCTCCGTTGGTTCCTCGATCCCGACGTCGAATTCCCTAACCCAACAACTACCGCAAATCTCGAGCCCTTGCTGATCAACACGTCCGGTTCGCTGCAATATCGGCCAGAAGCTTCTACAGAGATCCCAAATCTCTTTCTGGCTTCCGATTACGTGAAGACGTATACGGATGTTGCCTGTATGGAAGCGGCCAACGAAGCTGCCCGCCGAGCTGTCAACTTGCTCCTGGACCGGGCCGGTTCTACCGCCCCACGTGCTTTCGTGTGGCCTCTAGTGGAACCTGACTTTTTCAAGCCGCTCATTGACTACGATCGCCTGCGGTTTCGACTTGGCCTGCCACATGCCAGCGGTCCGCCGATCCCTTTCCAAAGTCAGGATGACATTTAAAGCAATGCCGGTGCGCATACCTGCGCAGCAGCCCAAGCCGATGAAATCCTGGAGCTCCTGCTTCGCGGACCTTGACACCGCTGGAGTCTGACCGAAACAGTCAAGCATTTAGATTTCATCTGATTTCGTTCTGTCATCATTTGTGATGAGGAAGGATTCATTGTAAAACAGCGATCCCCGCCAACATCGGCTCACGGGCCAGAAATCGCGGATGAAGGAGTCGAGAACCTCCGCATAGCGAGACTGCACCATGCGCAGCGCGACTTGACATCAGCGCATCGCTCGGGTTACGCGCTTTACGGTAAGGGTCTCCTTGACCAGTTGACGAAACTAGAATTTCTCCAACAGCGTCGTCATCGCGACCCCTTAAGCTCAAAAGCTGTAGGAATGGAAGCCGCCAGATCGGCGCTTCGTGGCGCGCTGCTTAACCTACCTTTCCTGGGAGTCGGCCGCTTCAATATGGCCGGGAGCTTCCAGCGGCGGTTCGATCCTTGGAGATGAGTCCGGTGCAAACCTCGTCCGGGAATCCCTGGCAAAACGGTGTAGCGGAACGGTCTTGCGCGGGGTGGTGGAAGTATGGATAGAGACGCCACCGATGGCGCTGTGCTTTTCGATCACGGCAACGCGCTTTCCGGTCGTTGCTCCCTGGATGGCGTCACGCTGGCCCACCGGGCCGGAGCCAATATCGATCAGGTCATTCGGCTTCATGCGAAGTGTCTTGGGTTGCCAATCGACCGTCCCGCTTGGTTCGGCAGTTCGGGTCGGATGACTTGACGCCTGCCATCCCAACACTCTTCGAAATATCAGCGTCGCGTCTAACCGCCGCTCATCTTGCGGAACGCCCAGAACAAGAATCCAGCCAGCATGATCGAAGCGGGAAGCGTAAGCACCCAGGCCATCAAAAGGTTGCGCACCGTCCCCCATTGCAGGCCCGAATGATTGGCCGCCATCGTCCCCGCCACGCCAGAAGACAGCACGTGCGTCGTACTTACAGGTAAGCCGAACGCGTCGGCCGCTCCAATCGTGGCCATCGCCGTGATCTCAGCCGCCGCTCCCTGGGCGTACGTCAAATGGTCTTTTCCAATCTTCTCACCCACGGTGACGACGATGCGCTTCCACCCGATCATTGTTCCCAGGCCGAGGGCCAGCGCAACCGCTACCTTCACCCAGGTAGGAATGAACTTTGTGGCGTTATCGATATGCTTCTTGTAGTTGCCGAGGATAGCCGCATCTTCCGTCGAAAACGTAGGCGCGCCGGTCTTCTTGATCAAGCGCAGTGCTTCACTTACCACGTACATGTCGTTGCGAAAGTTTCGCACCCTATCTTGCGGGACCAGCTTGAGTTGTTTGTACTGCGCCATTTCCGTACCGATCCCGTTGATCACTCCCCGCAATGCAAGCATGGTGTTCGGCGTAAATTTCTTTGTGCGGATGTAATCAGTCAGCTCGTCGCGCGAGTCGCCGACCACGGCGGCAGGAGAAATATAGTGGTCGAGTGCATCGGCCGCTTGCGTCGAAACCGCGATGAAGTCTGCCGTCTGCTGATACGTTACCGCGTGATTCACCGCGTATGCGGTCGGCACGGTTCCGATCAGGATCAGCATAATCAAGCCCATGCCCTTCTGCCCGTCATTCGAACCGTGAAAGAAGCTCACGCCTGTGCACGTCAGCACCAGCAACACTCGAATGTAGAACGGTGGTGGTTCACTGCCTCTAGGCGCCTCATAGAGCGACTTGTTGGGGATCAGCGCTTTGCTCGCCATCAGCAGCAGCGCAGCGCAAATGAACCCTACGACCGGCGAGAGCAGCAGGGACTTTCCGATGTTGGCGGCCTGCGCCCAGTCCACTCCGCTCGTTCCCGTCTTGACGGACATCAGTTGATTCGCAAAACCTACACCGATGATCGAACCGATCAGTGTGTGCGAACTCGATGCCGGCAGGCCGAAGTACCAGGTGCCCAGGTTCCAGATGATTGCCGCGATCAGCAGCGCAAACACCATAGAAAACCCAGCTTTGCCTCCTACCTGGAGAATCAATTCCACCGGCAGTAGTGATACGATGGCAAACGCCACCGCGCCGCTCGAGAGCACCACTCCGCTGAAATTCCAGAATCCCGACCACACCACTGCCACGTGCGGCTCGAGCGTATGCGTGTAAATCACCGTCGCCACCGCGTTCGCGGTGTCGTGAAATCCATTCACGAACTCGAACCCGAGCGCCACCAACAAAGCCAATCCCAGCAACAGATACGGCATGATGTTCGCCGCGTGTACTTCGGCTAGATCGCCGATCAATTGGCGCCCGATGTAGATGACGCCCACAAGAAGAACCACGCCAAAAATCCCCATACCGATTTTGGCCGCCGGCCCTGCGCTAATGCTTGCGTCGAGCGGCGATGTACGAACCGTTGCCACGTCCGCTTCGTTCGGCTGTGTTCCAGTTGTCGCCATAATGCACCTTTTGTCCGACAGAATATCGCAGCGCGCACGCGCCACTTTGCCAAGGCAAACAGCTGAATGCTTGCCGCAACCCCCGGCTCCAGAATTGCCGTGTGCCAATGTTGAGAGGCCCTTGACGCGTGTTAGCGGCAGCGGGTGAGCCGCGACACTACTGCGTCCTCATTAAGGGAATGTGACGGTCGTGTGAACACTTGCACCCTTTGCGCAGAGCCTGAAGTAAGTAGCGTTTCGTCGGTCCCAGCAGGGTGCCGGATGACGGAAAATAAAACCCGTTTGGCCAATTTAACGAAACTGAGACGTTGACGTCATATGATAAAAATTGCTCTGATTGCATCACTTCCGCCATGGTCATCGTTTTGAGAACTTGCCAAAAGGAAACAAAGCCATGATGCCCCCTCAAATGATCCTCGCTCCCATCGATTTCGGCGCCAACCAAGGGTTTTAGCGTAGCTTGAGTGTTTAAGCGCTGAGAGCAGGCTTGGAAGATCTCCAGAAAAATCCGCCGGCGTGATACATGGGTCTAAGCCCCGCAAGACTAACCCATCACGCGGCCCGCCACCGCGCGAAACGACGAATGTTACGGACGCTTCTTGTCCTCCCTCATGTCCGTGATGTGTTCATCTGCGTTCTTGCGGAAGATGTCCGCGGAAACGTCAGGAGGAAAAGTAGTTCCCTGCGATTTCCAGTAATCGATCAATTCCGAAGCCAGCTTGTACTCGCGCCCGATGTCGGAATGCTCCTCGCCACTGCCGTCGCTGCCTAGCAACGTGCGCACTCCGGCCTGCAACATGAATTTCAGGGAATGGCCGGAGAGAACCTCCACGGCGTGTCCGGTGCTGAGCACTTTGCCGGGAAGATTGTTGTACTCGAATTGTTCCTGTTCTTTCAACAGTTGGGGCCCGGCCGTCGCCAACGCCTCCGTGTAGTACGCGCGCGTGGAGATGTTGCTTTCGAGGTTGATGTCCGCTTCGACATTCAGCCGTTTCATCTCCCTGGCGTCGTCCAAGTCAGCATGCGTGACGTGTCCGAAGCGGAAAACCACGTAATCGTCGATGCCGGGGTCCTTCTGTTTGATACTCTCAACGGCTCTTAGGAGAGTCTTGATGTTCTTGTTGGCCTGTTCGAAATGGACGGGCTGCCGTGTCAACTTGTTCTTCTGGATACCGGGAAAGACCGAGAAGAGGTCTCTCGCTTTTTCACCTGGCGGAATCTCGTCCCACTGGTACGAAGGGCCACCCTCTCCCACGTGGGTATGGACAAGCAATTTTCCGTGCCATCCCTGGTTTCGGCGTTCTTTCGCGGCTCGGTAGACGGCACCAACCAGATCCTCGTAGTTCTTCATGCCCTCGCCTGGAATGTCTTTCGGATCGCTCCCGGTAAAGCAGGTGATCTCGGGTGCAGCGGTGTCCACGCCGACCACGTGATCGAGATACGCGGGCTTTTCCTCCCGCCCGACGATCGGTTTGCCGCCGTCCTCTTGCCCCAACAGGGCCAACTCGATCGTCTTAGGCAGCGTTGGTAGGACTGGTGCGGATGGGGAATTCTGCGCGCATTCGCCCGTGGACCCGTATTCCATCCAACGCCGCGTCTTGTCCGCGACGTCGATCTCGCCCAACTCGCTCGTGTGAGTCATGAAGAGAACCTTGATTTCCGGCACCACCCTTCCCCGCAATCCGCCAGCGGCGGCCAGCACACGCGGTCCGCCGGTGAAACAGCGAATAACGTCGAGCGTCGACGAAACTGGATGTCCCGTTACGGTCGCGAATCCCCAGCCGCCCACGAAACTGAGGAACTGCTCTGAGTAGGACGTCCGCGTCACGGCCAATTCGAGGATGGTGGCGTCGCACAGCGTCCGGCTCTTTCGGACGAGGTCATCTGCAAAATACGCCTTAAGATAGGACTCGACCGGCGCGCTCCGAAACGCATACGCGCTGTCGAACTCGGTCCACGGCGTTGTGGTCAAAACGCGTTCTAGCGCTCCGTTGACCTGCTCGGCTGTAAGTTCAGAGATGTTCTTTCCGTAGGCCGCAACCGTCGCCGAAGCTCCTGGCTTGATTCGGGGGCTCGAGGCTTTGCCCGAAGGCTGGCTTGAGGCCAGGTATTTCCATAGTTCGCGCCGGTGTTCCAGATCCACTCCCGTCGGATCTTCAGGATTCTTGATAAACGCGTAGAGATCCGCATAAGCATAATAGGGCAGGATGCCGCTGAAGCCGTGATTGTGCGCGTCGAAGTAGGCCATGGGCTCCGGTTCGAACGTCTTCCCGCTGACCAGCCCCAGGTTGAACTTCGATCCAAACAGGATTGTCCAAACCACCAAGAAGACGATTGTCAACAATCGAACATTAGGCCGCGAGATGTATGCGACTCTTCGTTCGTACCGTAGTTTCCCTTGGTTCACAATCGGCCAGGCGGCGGCGAGAACAATCCCGTAGAGACATATCCCGAGCCCGCAGTAAGCGTAAGCGCCTTCATCGCGAACCCAGAACAGAAAGGCCGCTACAAGAGACAACTCAAGAAAAAGGAAGATTACGTCGAAGCAGCACGAAATCCTGCTTAGGAGAAACGAGATCACGGCGATCCGTCGTTCTTTCAGCACTGGCGTCCTTCGTCACAACTCCGCAAAAGCCCAATCGTCTCCTTATAACATGTTACACGGACCGAGATTCAAGGTGTCTCTGGCGAATTGATACGGTGGCAGTGAAACGATGGGATCCGCGAAACGACGCTGTGGGTCCGAAACGTGGCCGACTCGCACCTGCATACATGATGGAATTTTCCTGATTTCTCTTGATGATGAAGGGCGCTGCAAATCGCTTCAGGAGTGGTGGCACAAACTGCAAGATTGACCGCGGGGCAACCGCCTCCTGCCTATCCACGCAGTTCCGTGCAAGGGTTGTGCGCGTCATCCTCCGGGAACGATTATTCATATCGCAGAGCGATCAAGGGGGTCGCCGCGCATGGTCCGACGCGCGGGGATGCAATCCGCCGCCACAGCCATAATAATCAACAACATGGCGACCTCAGCAAGGTCCGTCGGTCATGGGCACTGACGCCGAAGAGCAGGTTGGCAATGAGACGCGTCAGTCCCAGCGCGCAGCCGATGCCGATCGCGACGCCGACCAGCGTCATTCTTGAGGGCTTGCTCAATGTGATGGAGAAAACTGCCCTACTTGATCTGCTGGTCTTGAGACAATGCCTGGTTAATGCTCTTTAATGTCTGGAATCCGTCCTTGACCACCGTTGTCTTGATGTTGTCCTTTGTGACGACCACGGGTTTGAGCATTATGGTAGGCACCTTTATCTTGCCATTGCTCATGGCCCCGTCCGCATGCGTCTTTTCGCCCTTCGCCAGGCGAACCGCTTCCTCCGCGGCTGTTACGGCTTCATTTACGATCGGTTTGTAAACAGTCATCGTCTGCGTGCCCTGGGCGATGCATATAACAGCGGCCAAATCCGCATCTTGTCCAGAAACCAGCACTTTGCCGGCGAGATTATGTTCGCGGAGGGCCTGAATGGCACCGCCAGCCAGTCCGTCGTTGGAAGCGAGAACAGCAGCCATCTTGCCCTGGGAGGAATCAATTGCCTTCAGCATAAAAAGGTAAGCCTCGGAAGGCAGCCAATCTTTGGTATACGCATCAGCGATCACCTTGATGTCGCCACGAGCAATATAGGGCCGCAGAACGTTCGTCTGGGCGTCATGCAGGGTTTTCGCACCTTCGTCATTTGGAGATCCCGCGATCAGCACGTAATTACCCGTTGGCGCATGTCTTACTAGATATTCTGCTTGCATCGTGCCAATCTCCAGCCGATCGAAACTCACGTAGAGGTCGACATCGCTGTTCTGGACCAGGCGATCGTAACTGATGACTTTGACTACGGCCGATTTCGCGGCGTCCACTATCCGACTGGCCTTTGTGGTATCGCGCGGTAGTAAAACCAGCACTTTGATACCTGCCTTGATCATGTCCTGCACTTGATGGAACTGACGATCATCGTCTCCGCCGGCGTCGTCGGAGATCACCTCGGCCCCCAATTGTTTGGCGCGCACTTCAAAGGAATTCAGGTCCGTCTGCCAACGCTCTCCCTTCATGTCTTCTATGGAAAAACCTATTTTTAGCTTGTTACCGTCTTGCGCCGGCACAAGCTGCCCGCTAAGGACTATAACGAGTATGACGGACAGAACCGTCAGTCTGCGCCGGGCTTTTGTCAAGATATCCTCCTCCATATTTATGCCGACCATAGCAGAGCTTTCTGAAATTCAACGATGCTCAACAGAATGTTGTGTTCTGTAAAGTATCGAGCAATGCCCGCCTTCCCTGTACCGATGTTGAGTCGCTCGTGGGCGTCGTGCTCCATGCCTTGGACTTGCCGTGTAAACGAGGCCCTAGGCCGATCGCAGTCAATGTGAGTCGGGCATTACTCTGTCCAAACCAGCCTGGATCGGCGACGAGAACAATGCGCTGCTATCACGACGCCGCGTCTGGCGGTTTTGTCTTAGTCAGTATCCTTCCGACTCGGCATCTAAACAACAGTTCGACACAAATCAGTCAACTCCAGAAAAGTGCCAGTGCTCTATTAGAAGCGCACTTTCTCCAAGGAAGCCGCCGGCGCGGCGGACGCGGCACCGATGCGAATGGAATGGAGGATGGCTTGCAGCGGAGCACACCAGATCACGCGGCGCGCCCGGAAGCTGGTCTCTAGGAGAAAGTGTTGCGAAGCGAGCCCTTGAGCAAGCCGGTAGAGGAGACTTGGCCCTCGATAAGGCGAACAACGAAGGAGCATGTCCCGCGTCTCTCCGGAATCTAGGTTGCGGTCCGCTTGGAGACGCCCCCAAACGAAGAACGCCGCCGCTCATTTGTTAACCTGCAAGCCATTTAGAATCAATACTTACGCGAGCGCCCACACGTGTTGCTTCTAAAGCGATTTAGAGAAAAGCTAAGTTCTTTAATTCCTATTTACGAAAAACTCGGCGAAGGGAGGGGATAGGACCACAAGGCTCGGAATACTAACCGGGGGAACGCTTAGCGGGATCTCAGGATTGCGGCCCCGGACGTACCTCGTCAGGCGCCTTCGCCGCTGTCAATTCCTTCAACAGCGCCTTGCCCTTACGGAACCACGGCCGCTCGTACCGCTGCATATACCGTGGGAGGGTGCGTTTCTTCGCGAGCAGCTTTTGCGCCCATTCGCGAGCCTCCTCGCGTCGGCCTGCGAGCCGCAGAAAGTACGCGTAGTTGTACAGCGTTTCGGTCGTTGTCGAGAACTGCGCCACATCGGCATAGAGTTGCTCGGCGCGATCCAATTGTCCGGTTTGCGCGTAGGCATCAGCCAAAAGCCCAGCGGCGCGGTAGTAGTCGAACTTTCGATCGCTGCGGAGCACAAGCTCGAGGTCTGGAATCGCCGCGGTGAAATCTTCCAACCCCAAAGAAGCCTGCGCGCGGTAATAAAACGTGTACACGGAATCGCTGCGCGCCATGATCGCGTTCGTAAACGCCTCGCGCGCTTTCGCAAATTGCTTCTGGTCCTTATAGAGCTCGCCCAGCTCTTCGTAGTTTGCAGCGGATGGATTGTCCAGAATCTGCGTTTCGACGGTCTGAATGCGTGACCTTCGGCCAAATCCCTGAAACACGCCGCGCAAAAGGCCGAGATCGGGCAGTACTTCCACCACGATGTACACGCCTGCACCAAGAAAGCCGCCGAAGAAAATAACGAAGAACCAGTAATTCTCCGGCCGCCGCCGCACGAAGTGCAGGATCGCAAGGCCCTGCACGATAAACCCCCAAGGATAGAAAAGGTGACTCAAGCCAAACATGGACGACCGTCCTTTGGACAGCATCGCTGTCCCGTGCCAAATCGTCAAACGGAACGTCTCGGCAGTATGAGCAGAAGTAACCGTCCACTAGGGCTATCCGGCTTGCTATGATGAGCGGAATGAATCCCATAGAAACACTGGGGCTCGCCCTCGGCGCCGGATTTTCCTCGGGCCTCAATCTTTACGCGACCATTGCAACCCTTGGGCTTCTGGAGCGTTTCGGAGTCATACATCTTCCGCCGTCGTTGCACGGACTTTCGCATTCCGCGGTTCTTGGTATCGCCGTTGTTCTGTATGTACTCGAGTTCTTCGCGGACAAAATCCCCTACATCGATACCGCTTGGGACGTGATCCACACTTTCATTCGCCCTCCGGCTGCCGCGTTTCTTGCCTTCAGCGCCGCGGGCGCCGCGCCCGCTGAGTGGCGCTGGGGCGCTGCGCTTCTCGCCGGTGGAGTAGCGCTTACCTCCCATGGCACCAAGGCTAGCGCTCGCGCGGCGGTTAACACCACGCCGGAGCCGTTCAGCAATTGGATATTGAGTTTCGGAGAAGACGCCTTGGCAGTCTGGCTGACCTGGATGGCCACAGCGCATCCGGTGGCAACGACGGCAATCGTTGTCGCGCTTCTCGCGCTCTCGGCTTACCTGCTGTTTCATCTCTTCCGGTTCGCACGCCGCGCTTGCCAGAAACTGTTTGCAGTCTGAATCGCCGGCTATTTCAAATACGTCGCCAGCCAATCCAGAAACGCTTTGTACCAGAACCGGCTGTTCTGTGGCTTCAGTATCCAATGGCCTTCATCCGGAAAAACGACCAGCTTCGACGGTACCCCTTGCCTTTGCAAAGTGTTGAAGAACTCGAGCGACTGTGTGTAGGGGACTCGATAATCTCGCTCACCAGCAATCACCAGGGTAGGCGTTTTGAATTTCGCCAATTCGCTCGCATACGTCAGTGGCGCCCACTTGTGGTAATTCTCCGGACTCGTCCACGGCGTGCCTTGCATGTCGTGTTCTTCAAACCACAACTCTTCCGTGGCGTACATCGCGTTTTTATCATAAATGCCGGCGTGGCTGATGATCGCCTTGAACCGCCCCGTATGCGTCGCAATCCAGTTCGCCATGTAGCCGCCGTACGATCCTCCCACGGCTGCCATGCGCGCCCCGTCCATGTAGGGATATTTTTTCAACACAAAGTCGACGCCATCCATCACGTCGACGTACGCTTTGCCGCCCCAGTCGTTGGTGATCTCATCGGTGAATTTCTGGCCATAGCCGGTCGAGCCGCGCCGGTTGATCATCAGCGACACATAGCCAGCCGCGGAGAATACCTGGGCGTTCCAACGGTAGCCCCAGGCATTCGAGAACATCGTCTGCGGCCCGCCGTGCAGCACGACCAGCAGCGGATACTTCTTCGTCGCGTCAAAATCAGGCGGCCGGATCATCATGGCTTGAATTTTGGTCCCGCCGGCGCCCTCGAACCAAAACGTTTCTGGCTCGTTCATTTTGAGCGGCGCAAGAATGGAGTCGTTTTGATGAGTAAGCTGCCGCAAGCCGCTTCCATCGCTCGCAGCCGCAAAAATCTCGGCCGGCATCGTCAGGCTGGTGCGCTCGAACACCAAAGTCTTGCCGTCACTGCTCCACGAGACTCCCAGATTGTAGCTGTTGGCAATCAGTTTCTTCGGCTCGGCTCCCGCGCGCGCGGTCATCGCATAAATTGGCTGCAGCGTTTCGTCTTCCGCAGTGAAATAAAGGGTTTTGCTGTCTGGTGACCAAACAAGTTCGTTCGCGCTACGGTCGAATCCTTCAGATAAATTCTCGTTCTTATGCGTCGCCCGGTCGTACAGCATCACTCGCCAACGGTCAGACTCGAACTCCGGTGTCAATTGCGCGTGATACGCAATGTACTTTCCATCCGGCGAATACGCTGGCCCGCCATCAAATCCCGGCTGCGTCGTGATTCGTTTCACTTCGCCGCCTGCTACTGGCACCACGAACAGATCTCCGTTCGTGCTGATTGCTTCGACGGGATCGGTCACGGCCGTAAAGCAAATCTCCTTTGAGTCTGGCGAAAAATTCAGATCGCCGGGTCCGCCGCGTTCATCCGGAGGCACGTCGTAATTGGCTCCAGCCGTCAGATCTCGTGGAGCCCCACTTTCATCAACTGGAACAACGAACAAGTGGCCGCGCTTGCCGTCGTTCCAGTGCGTCCAGTGCCGGTACAAGAGATGCTCCGCGACGTGGGCTTTCACTTTGTTCTTTTCTTTTTCCGCGTCCCGCGCGTTGTTGCAAGCATCGTCTTTGCAGTCCGGATAAACTCCCGACGTAAACGCAACCGTCTTCCCATCCGGCGACCATTTCACGATGTCCGCGCCGGTCGAAAGATGCGTCAACGGTTTTGCCTCGCCGCCATCCATCGACAGCAAATACACCTGCGAATCCCCGCTTCGCGACGACAAAAATGCGATCATCTTTCCGTCCGGTGACCACACCGGCGACGAGTCGTGCCCACTCTGCGTCAGCTGCAATGCTGTTCCGCCCGTCGTCGGCACCATCCAGATATTGCTCGCGCCGCGATTCGCGTCCATATCCGGCGTCGACACGGTATACGCCACCCACTTGCCGTCCGGCGATACTTGCGCTTCTCCCACCCTATGCATCTGGATCATGTCGTCAAACGTGATGGCATGCTTCCCAGCTTCCTGTGCTATCACGCGGGACTGTCCAGCTAACGGCACCACAAGGAACAAACTGCACCGCAGAATGGCCCGCTTCATCGCGTTTCCTCCTGCATTTCCTTCCAATGACGTGCGGTGGGTGGCATTTCCCCTGCGCGGAACTTTGGATGATGTCACGATTCCACTGCGATTCCAAGCACGCTCCCGCGCCCCTAGTTTTTCGTGGTGGCAACCGGGGGCGCCTTCATTTTCGCAATTTCGCCGAGCAGGTCAGGCTTTCCGGCGATTCGTTCCAGATGTGGATATCGTTCGCCACCGTGGTAATCAACCTGGTAAGTCCGAAAAAAATCTTCATTCTCAATAAGCAGCTCGATCGGCTCGTGCCCGCGATACGCTTGCTTGATCGTTGCGTGAAGATCATCCGGATTCCACTTCCGCCCATTCACCGCAACCAGCTTCATCCCCGGAGCGATTCCCGCCTGCGCCGCTGGCGATCCTGGAATCACATCGATCACTTCGTCGCCGTTTTCGCCTCCCGGATCGCGCACCAAAAAGCCCAGCGAAAACTGCACATCGGTCAAATGTAATGCGGATTCGCCCGCTGCCCGGCTATCGTTCGGTGTCTCGCTGTAAACCAGTTTCCATCCGCTGTTCTCCAACCCCCCCAGCAGCGCGCCCGGTCCATGCGACTTCACCCGCTGCACGAAAAATCCTCGCCAATCGTAGGGTGCGATTTCCTGCATCGCAGCGACGACATCATCAAAGGTGTATGGCAGAATCTTCGGGCCGGTATTTTCTCCGCCCTCAAATGTCCGGCAAAAATCATCCAGCGATTTCTTTTCTTTGGTTTGCTGGCGGATAATGGTGTCCGCCTCCAGCCAGAGCAGCGTGCCCTCATCGTAGTAATCCGTATCGCGCCGCCATGTCCGGTATTCTTCCGGGGATCCATACAACAATTGCGCCGCAACTGCGGTGTCTTCGAGATCGCGCCACGTTCGCCCGCGGCGCTGATCCAAATACGCCCCGACCCATGCGAGAGTTTCCCGCAATCTTTCCGGCGTCCAGCTACCCATACGTGCCGAGAGCATCGTTCCGTAATACTGCGTCATGCCCTCATAGACCCAAAGCAATCCTCCTTTCATCGGCTCCTGATAGTTCGGAGTCGCCAGCCCCGCTGGCCTCCGGTATTTTCCATTCCACGAATGCGTGAATTCGTGCGGCAAGAGATCTGTCATCGCATCGGAAATGTTTGGGTCTTGAAACGTGCGTCCTGGCACTCGATTGTCACTCGATTCGTGGTGTTCAACGCCGTCTGTTTCCACGTTGTCGCTTTCCGCAAGCAAGAATTCGTAATGCCGGTAATGACGCGCTCCGAAGAGCGCCCCGGTTTCCGCAACCAATTGCCGCCACTGTTGCACGGTTTCCGGGGCGATCTCCAGCCCGGCTTCGCCTTCTGCCGCGATGTGGATGTGGTGCTCGGGTTTCTGTCCCGGAGACAAATCGATCACGCGCATATGCGCGCCCATCAACACCGGCGAATCTACCAGCGTCGTCAAGCTTGCTGGTCGAAACTCAATCGCTGCGCCGGTCTCGCTTGCTACCGGCAGCGCGGTTCCGTATTTCCATCCTGCGGGCATTTGCAAACTGGCTGTGTATGTCAGATCGTCGCTCCTGGCATCTTGCGGATAGAGCAGCACGGTGTACCAGTTCAGAATTGCCAGTTGCGCAGTCGCCGAAGGATTCTCTCGGCCCGCGCTTGGCCCTGAGGGTGAGACGTAATCGAGCGAAACCTCGAGCTCGCTCACGCCTACAGGCACTTGGCAATGAAAAGCGAACATGTCCACATCGTCGCGCCGCCATTCGATTTCTTTGCCGTCCGCACGAAAGAGCAGGCCGGTTAGGTTGACAATTGGTCCCACGGGAGAATGTTCTCCGGGAATCCATTTTGGATACACGAGCGTGAGGGGGCCTGCCGTCACCGAGAACGACAGTTTCGCGTGGAAAATGTGTTTCGTGGCCTCGCGCAAATCCACGCTGAGCCGCACCGGCTTTCGCGCATCCTGCGCATTCACTGCGCCAGCCACACAGGGGAGTAGAACAACCAACGGCAAAATCAAACGTGGAACGCAGTTCAGCATGGATGGGTTCTCCCTAAAATCGGCGCCAGACTAGCATAATTGTTGCACACTCACGCAACATCACAGGCTGGTTGCGCACTTGCTGCTTCGGCTTGCCGTCTTCGGGCGGCCTGCGTCAGTCTGCTACAATCGCTCATTGAGCGCGCATGTCAAACGACGACGCCGTCTTTCCGCGTAGCTTTCAAACACTTCTTCCCGTGGCCGTTCGTGGTGAGGGCTCGTGGCTTTTTTCCGCGGATGGGCGGAAATTCCTTGATGCTGCGGGACAGGCCTCTGTCGTTAGCATCGGCCATGGGGTTCCAGAAATCGGGCGCGCGATGGCCGAGCAATCTTCGCGACTGGCCTTCGCGCACACTTCGCAATTTCATTCTGTGCCGGCGGAAAAACTAGGGGCCCGGCTCCTCGCTCTCTCGCCGCCAAATTTTCGAAAGGGTGGCCGCGTTTACTTTACGTCGGGCGGTTCGGAAGCAACGGAAACGGCCATCAAGCTTGTCCGCCAATATCATCTTGAAAAAGGGCAGCCCGCTCGTTACCGCATTCTTTCCAGGCGCCAGAGTTATCACGGCAGTACGCTGGGCGCGATGACCGTTAGCGGAAATCTCGCTCGCCGCGCGCCCTACCAGCCCTTGCTCGCGGAATGGGGCCACATCGCTCCCTGTTTTTGCTATCACTGCCCGTTTGAAAAAATATTTCCACAATGCCAACTTGCCTGCGCCGATGATTTGGACTTTTTTCTCGAGGGGAAGGAAGCGGATTCAGCCGCGGCTTTCATCTTCGAGCCGGTGGTCGGCGCCACTCTCGGCGCCGCCGTCCCGCCGGAAGGCTACGCCGCTCGCGTCGCCGAGATTTGCCGCAAGCGCGGCATCCTTCTTATCGCCGATGAAGTTATGACTGGCGTGGGCCGCACCGGCAAGCCATTCGCTGTCCAGCACTGGGGCATCGAGCCGGACATTATTCTCACCGGGAAGGGAATTGCCAGCGGCTACGCTCCGCTCGGTGCGGTGCTGGTCTCGCAAAATGTCGTCGAAGCTTTTGAAAAGGGCACGGGGAGCTTCAAGCATGGATTTACGTACCAGGCTCATCCCGTCGCGACCGCAGCAGGCAATGCCGTACTCGATTACATTGAAACGCACAATCTTTTTGCGCGCGTTGCTACCGCCGCTCAGGCGTTGCGCACCTCTCTCGCCCCGCTTCATTCGCATCGTCACGTTGGCGAGATCCGCGGACTTGGCCTTCTCCTGGGCATCGAGTTCCTCAGCGAAAAGTCAACCCGCGCGCCGTTCGATCCTTCCCAGGCCATTGCTGAAAACATTCGCTCGGCCGCGATGCAGGAAGGGATTCTAACCTACCCGACGCAAGGTTGTGTTAACGGAACGCGCGGGGATCACCTTCTTCTGGCGCCGCCCTTTATTATTACGCCCAAGGAATCGGCGTTTATCGCTACGGCGCTCGCGTCGGCGCTGGCGAAAGTATTTCCGAATTAACGTGTCGCTGTTTTTCTTGTTTATAGCGTAGGCTGTTCGTTCATCCGGTAGAGGAGACAGTTCGAAAATGCGTCAACTTTCTTTCAAGTTTGCACTCTTGCTTTGCGCAAACATGCTGAGTACATCGCTGCTCCTGGCACAGGACAAGCCTCCCGGAAAGCCCCGGGCACGCGACCTCGGCGTCCCGTTCGACGGCACTCCTGGCCCGCTCAATGCCATCACCGACGTTTCCGGCGTAACGGTCGGTCACACTACGCTCGTTTCTGGCGAAGGAAAACTCCAGATTGGCAAGGGTCCTGTGCGCACGGGAGTTACCGCAATTCTTCCGCGCGGAAAAGAAACCATGTCGAATCCAGTTTTCGCGGGATGGTGGTCGCTCAACGGTAACGGCGAAATGACCGGTACCACTTGGGTTGAAGAGTCTGGCTTCCTCGAAGGTCCCGTTATGATCACCAACACCCACAGCGTTGGCGTCGTTCGCGACGCCGTGATTCAATGGCGCGTCAATCATGGCCAGCCCGATCCCACCGGGTATTGGTGGTCGCTGCCGGTGGTCGCGGAGACTTGGGATGGGTGGCTCAACGACATCAACGGTTTTCACGTCAAGCCGGAAGACACGTTTCACGCGATTGACTCCGCGCACAGTGGCCCCATTGAGGAAGGAAGCGTCGGTGGCGGCACTGGAATGATTTGCAACGAGTTCAAGGGTGGCATTGGAACTTCTTCGCGCAAGTTCGAAATCAAAGGCGCTAGCTATGCCGTCGGCGTTCTGGTTCAGTGTAATTACGGGGTGCGGCCAAATCTTCGCATCGCGGGTGTTCCCGTCGGCAGAGAAATTCCTGAGAGTGCCGCCTACAGCTCCGCCTCCTTTGGTGAAGTCGATCGCGGTTCAATTATTGTCGTTGTCGCTACCGATGCACCGCTGGTCTCGCATCAACTCAAGCGCCTCGCTCGCCGCGTTTCGCTCGGCCTCGGCCGCAACGGCAGTATCTCTGGCAATGGCTCTGGCGATATATTCGTGGCCTTTTCGACGGCAAACTCCGGTGCTGCCGCGGCCGATCATCTCGTTGACCTCAAGATGCTTCCCAACGATCTGATCGAGCCCGTGTTCGCCTCCACCGTCCAGGCTACTGAAGAAGCCGTGATAAATGCCATGGTCGCCGCCGAAACAATGACCGGGATTGAAAATCATAAAGTGATTGCGCTTCCCCATGACAGACTGCGTGAAGTTCTCAAAAAATACAATCGCCTTGCGCAATGAATCACGGCCTCCACCTCTTGCGGCCTGACGCGTATGGTGAGTTGACCGCCACGAATCGTCGGCGAAGCCCAGCTACGCTCGGCTTTCTTGCAGCTGTCGTTCTATTTCTGACTTGCTCGTGCTCCTCGCATCCTCCACCGTCTCTCGCCATTACCCATGTAACGCTCATTGATGCTACCGGCGCGGCTCCAAAAACGGACATGACGGTTTTCCTCGCCGACGAGCAAATCGCCGCTATCGGCGCGTCAAAATCCGTATTCATCCCTCGCAAGACAAAGACTCTCGACGGCACCGGAAAATTCCTGGTCCCCGGCCTCGTTGACATGCACGTTCATCTCACCGGCGCAGGGGAACCAACCGGCAGCCGCGATTTTATTCTTCCGCTGCTTCTCGCGAACGGGATCACCACTGTTCGTGACATGGGTGGTGATCTCGAATCGCTCATAAAACTTCGCCATGAAATCGAGCACGGCCAGCTGCAGGCTCCACGAATTTTCTTTGCCGGCCCTTATCTCGACGGGAACCCACCGTTTTTCCAGCCTTCACTGGTCGTAACAAATTCCGCCGAAGCCACGGAAGATGTCCGTTCCTTGATTTCTCGCGGCGCTGATTTCATCAAAGTGCAATCCAATCTAAGCCGTGACGCCTATTTCGCCATCGCGGAGGTCTGTCGCCGCGAGCACATCACATTTGTTGGGCACGTTCCAGATCACGTCACTGCTTCTGAAGCCTCCGACGGTGGCCAAAAAAGCATCGAGCATCTCACCGGCGTCCTCCGCGCTTGTTCGAGCGATGAGCCGCTCCTTATTCGCAAACAGTTCGCCGCCGGTCCCAGGAAGGCAACGACTGGTCAATCACTGGACCGTGAACTCTTGTGGCAACGCAAACTGTTGCAGAGCTATTCGGATGAGCAAGCCAGAGAGCTGATTACAAAATTCCTGCGCAATCAAACTTGGCAGGTTCCGACGCTTATTCTTCTCCGGAACGATGCATTTCCCATGCCGGAGACCGACCCGTCGCGTGATCCTCGCCAAAAGTACATCCCACGGCAGGTCCTCGCGAACTGGCAAAAGGGCGTGAAGGACGGTGACAAGGGTGCAACGACGCAGCAATTCTCTTTGCGTTCCAGCTTAATGCAAGCATCGCTTCGCATCGTAGGAAAAATGAACACGGCGGGCGTTCCTATCTTGGCCGGTACGGACACGACAGCCCCATTTGTCTTCCCCGGCTCCAGTTTGCATGAAGAATTGGCGCTGCTGGTCCAGGCAGGTCTCACGCCGATGCAGGCGCTGGAAGCCGCAACGAAACTCCCCGCGGAATTCTTAGGCAAGCAGCAGACGCAAGGCACGATCGAACAAGACAAGACCGCTGATCTCCTGCTTCTCGATGGCAACCCGCTCGATGATATCCATAACACACGGAAAATCCGCGCCGTAATTCTTCGCGGCAAACTCTTGGACAGAGGTTTTCTGGATGAACTCTTAGTTAAGGAAGAGAACTTTGCCAAGGCCCACTGAACGGCGGAGGATTCTAGACTGCCGGGCCATGCTTCGGTCTTTCTTAGAGAGCCCTTGCGCAGGTCGAATGCATATGTCCAATGCTACGGAAACGCCTTAAATCACTGGGACCGCCGTCTTTCTCGCCGGGCTAAAAAACGGCAGCGCCACTACTTTTGCCGAAACCGTGTGCCGCACTGCTTCGACAGTCATTTCCATATCCACCGCCGCCCCCACTGACGATTGATCGCGATTAACTGAAGCTAGTGCGATCATTTTCTTCAGAGTCGGCGACCACGTCGTCGACGTGGCCTTTCCCACTTGCCTCCCGGCACGATAAACGGGCACCGCCACGCGTGACGCCACGTTGGGTACCTGCGGCGCCATTCCCATTTTGTCGTACAGCGCTTCCACTTCGTTCCAGTCGATTTCCAGCCCCACCAGAGCGCGCTCCGCGCCGCCTTTCTTTTTCTCGCGCACAAGGGCGTCCCGTCCGACGAAATTGTCTTTCTGCAAATCAACAAGCTTCCCGAGACCGATCTCCGACGGCGAAAACTTTTGCGATTCGATCAGGGCCTTCTTGCTGGATGTGTAGTCAACCTCGATCAAAATAAGACCGGCTTCAATCCTTGCGATATCCAGCGCGATCATACCTGCTGGATGAATGTCGAACGCTTTTCCTTTTTTGATTAGCTCATCCCACACTTTTCCGGCGTTTTTCCACGGCATCCAGATTTCAAATCCCAGATCGCCGGTATATCCAGTCCTCGAAATATCAACCGGCACTCCAGCGATTTGCCCGCGGGTCACGCGAAAATATTTCAAGTTCGCTACGCTCGCGTGCGTGACTGCGTGCAGCAGCTTTCCGGAAGTAGGCCCTTGCAGAGCGACCGCCGCGACTTGCTCGGAGATGTCCTCGATTTTTACGTCCAGCGCAAGCGCGTTTTGCTGAAACCAACGCAGGCTGGGGTCGGCTGCGGTCCAGCGGTACTCGTTTTCACCGAGCCGGGTGATGGTGCCGTCGTCGATGACTTTTCCTTCCGGGTCGCACCAACAGCAGTAAATCACCTGATCGATCGCCACTTTGTTGATGTCCCGCGAAATCACTCGGTTCACGAAACGCGTCGCGTCGCCTCCCGTGATGTGGTATTTGAAGAGCGGCGAAATATCGATCAGCGCGGCCGAACTGCGGATGGCGTTGTACTCGTGCTCGTGGTGCATCTCGTAAACGCCGACGGTGTAATAGCCCGACCATTCTCGATAGTTCAGGCTCTCGCACAGCGCGAGCGTCCTTTCATGAAATGCGGTTCCGACGGGCACGATTCCTCCGAGTTTGTTCCGCGGCATGAGCCGCAAGAGCGACATCGGATTATAGATGCGAACTTCGCGCCCTAGCAAGGCGGTTGCGTGTAGCGACGGTCGATCTGGCGTCGGTGTTCACACGGCATAGTTTCGCTTGGTGACCATCGTCGGTGACGCACCTGAAGGTTTCGCCCTATCACCCTAGCGTGTGTGAAACGACCCAGTTAGAATGAGGGACAGAACGGAGACAAAGGCGGCAATCAAATGTCAGGGAACGGATCAACTCAGGCAAGAGTTCTAAGGCTCGATGAGAAGGACAACGTACTTGTCGCGTTGGCCGATTTGCATAAGGGCGAGATCGTAGGCTACTTGGGCAACGACTACTCTCTGTTGTCCGATGTGCCTTCGAAACATAAGTTTCTGACGCAGGACGTGAACGCCGGCGGGGAGATTATTATGTACGGCGTTTTGGTGGGCCATGCGGTTCTGAATCTTCGGCGCGGGGATTTACTTTCCACTCGCAATATCCGTCACGCCGCCGCCTCTTTTCACGAAACGGAGACGGTTCGCCCTCCTTGGACCCCACCTGATGTCTCGAAGTGGGCGGACGAAGCGTTTCTTGGGTATCACCGAGACGATGGACAGGTTGGTTCGCGAAATTACTGGCTCGTGCTTCCCCTGGTTTTTTGCGAAAACCGCAATCTCGCGGTCTTGAAGCAGGCGTTTGAAGAAGAATTGGGTTTTGCGGCTCCTCAAATTTACCGCCGACAGGTTGCGGAGCTGGCACGTCTATACCGCGAAGGAAAATCGGACGAGCTGAAGAAATTCGCGTTCGGCGAAACGCAGCGAGCCAGCGCTTCCCCAAGAGTTTTTCAAAATGTCGATGGCATCAAGTTTTTATTGCATCAGGCCGGCTGCGGCTGCACGCACGAGGATGCCAGGAACCTCTGCGGACTGTTAGCTGGCTATATTCACCATCCGAATGTCGCCGGCGTCACGGTCCTGAGCCTCGGCTGCCAGCACGCGCAAGTTCCGATGCTCCTGGAAGAAATCAAGTGCCGCGATTCGAATTTCAAAAAGACTATCCTGATCTATGAGCAGCAGAAAAGTCCCTCGGAAGCCGCGATGCTGAGCAAGGCTATCCGCGAAACATTTCTGGGAATGGTCGAAGCGGACAAGATCACTCGGCAACCTGCACCATTATCAAAACTCACGCTCGGCCTGCAATGCGGCGGGTCCGATGGTTTTTCCGGGCTGTCCGCGAACCCCGCCATCGGATACGTCTCCGACATCGTCGCGGCGCTCGGAGGTATCGGTATCCTTTCGGAATTTCCGGAGCTCTGTGGCGTAGAACAGCAGCTTATCGACCGTTGCGTCCGCAAAGAAGTTGCGGACCGTTTTGCGCGCCTCATGAAGGACTACGCAGCACGCGCCAAGGCCGTAGGTGCGGGGTTCGAAATGAATCCTTCGCCGGGCAACATCCGCGATGGATTGCTGACGGATGCCATGAAGTCCGCGGGCGCGGCGAAGAAAGGCGGCACGTCTCCCGTCACGGCCGCTGTGGACTATCCAGAATACTGCACGGAGCCGGGATTGAACCTGCAATGCACGCCGGGGAGCGATGTGGAATCCGTCTCAGCGCAGGTGGGGGCCGGCGCAAATGTGATTCTCTTCACCACGGGGCTGGGCACGCCAACAGGAAACCCCATTGCGCCAGTTCTGAAAATCTCGACCAATTCGAGTCTCGCGCAGCGCATGCCCGACATCATCGACATCGACGCAGGCGGCATCATCTCGGGCGTGATCAATATTGAGGATATGGGCGAAACGATCCTCGAACGCGTAATTCAGGTTGCCAGCGGAGAAGCGCGCACTAAGGCGGAGATGCTCTCTCAGGACGATTTCATTCCCTGGAAACGAGGAGTCTCGCTCTGAGAAAGGACCGCCGCTCGTGAAAGCTCTTTTGCTCTCGGAATACAAGCATCTGGAAATTGCCCATATTCCTGACCCCCAGCCTGGCCACGGTGAAGTTGTAATAAGCGTGGCCGCGTGCGGCATCTGCGGCAGTGACGTTCACGGTTATGATGGCTCGTCTGGTCGGCGCATTCCGCCGATTGTTATGGGTCACGAAGCTTCGGGAACAATCGCCGCGCTCGGTGCTGGAGTGAGCGGATTCGCGGAAGGCGAAAGGGTCACCTTCGACTCGACTATCTTTTGCGGCGCGTGCAACAACTGCCGCCGGGGAGACGTGAATCTCTGCGACCACCGCCAGGTCTTGGGTGTTTCATGCGCCGAGTTTTGCCGCCCCGGAGCTTTTGCAGAATATGTCGCTGTTCCTTCGCGTATTCTCTATCGCTTGCCGGAAAATCTTTCGTTTGCAGAAGCAGCTATGCTAGAGGCGGTCTCCGTTGCACTCCATGGCGTTTCGTTGGCGCAAGTCTCTGCTGGCAGCACTGCTTTGGTGCTCGGAGCAGGGATGATTGGGTTGCTCACGCTGCAAGCTCTGCGCGTTGCCGGGTGCTCGCGAATATTTGTCGTCGATTTAGACAGCACGCGGCTCAAACTGGCTCGAGACGTCGGCGCTGACGCTGTTTTATCTTCGGACGCAGACGTAGTCGAGCAAGTGATGCAACTTACCGGAGGCACCGGCGTTGATCTCGCCATCGAAGCCGTCGGCAGAAACGAAACCGTGAAGGCGAGCATCGATAGCGTCCGAAAGGGAGCGACGGTCGTGCTGGTTGGCAACATTTCACCCGAGGTGCGGCTTCCGTTGCAAAAAGTTGTCACGCGCCAAATTCGGCTGCAGGGATCTTGCGCTTCGGCGGGGGAGTATCCTCGGGCGATCGAGCTTTTGGCGAACGGTGCGATTCAGGTGAAACCATTTATCACCGCCATTGCCCCGCTTGCGGAAGGCCCGCGCTGGTTCGAACGGCTGTACGCGCGCGAACCTAATTTGATGAAGGTGATTCTTGTGCCGGAGGCTGGTTCGTGAGCCATGGCCTCTTCGATCTTGGCGGCCGCGTCGCACTCGTTACCGGAACGAGCCGAGGACTCGGCCAGTACATGGCGCGAGCGCTCGCGAGAGCTGGTGCGGACCTCGTGCTCACCAGCAGGGGCGTCGATCGCCTGTCAGCGTTCGAGACGGAAATAAAATCTCTCGGTCGCCGGACCTTTTCCGTGGAACTCGACGTCCGCAGTCAGGAGAGCATCGAGAGAATGGTCGCGGCAGCGGAAGCGGCATTTGGCCATATAGATATTCTCGTTAACAATGCCGGGTGCAATGTCCGCAAGCCGGCGCTAGACGTAACTTGGGCAGACTGGAACTTGATTCTCGAAACTAATCTGCGCGGCAGTTTCTTTGTTGCTCAAGCGGTGGCGCGTGGCATGATCGCGCGGCGCTATGGCCGCATCATCAACATCGGCTCTGTCACCACGGTCGCCGGCTATGCAGGGCTCGCAGCCTATGGAGCTAGCCGCGGCGGGGTAAAGCAATTGACGATGAGTCTGGCCGACGACTGGGGCAAGTACGGTGTGACCGTGAATTGTCTTGCGCCCGGATGGTTTCGCACCGAACAGAACAAGGTTCTCTATGAGAACAGGGAATGGGTCGAATATCTTTGCGATCGCATTCCATTGAAGCGCCCGGGCCAGCCGCAGGATCTGGATGCCGCGGTCGTTTTCCTTGCGGCGGAGTCCAGCCGATATGTAACAGGTCAAACGCTGCTTGTGGATGGCGGAATCTCAACGGGTGCAACGCGCGCGCTGGCTGAGTCTGCGAAGACCGTTGCGGACGATTCTTAAAAATCTCATTGGGCAGCTGCGACGTCCAGAATGCCGTATCGTAAGCAACGAAACACTACATGCCAAGCACCCGTCTTTAATTGCCTGGAGTTCTCAGGAATCAAGCAGGTTCCGGCACAGCCTCCATGCGACCCAGCAGAAAAATATAAGCCCCGATGCTGATGAGAAGAATCGCGGTCGCGACTACGAAAGCCCATGAGTAGGAATGCGTGACCTCGACGACGTAGCCGGTGACGATCGGCGCGGCGATCGCCGCAAGTTGGTTGCTAAAGTTTAGAATCCCGCCCACGGTGCCAACGCTTTCTTTGGGGGCGATCAAGGAAGGAATTGACCATCCCACCGGCGAAGCGGCGGACAATCCTCCGATGGAAATGCTGATCCAGATGAGCGCTCCAGCGGCGCTCCGCGCGCCGGCAGCGCCGAGGATCCCGAGGCCAAGGCTCGTTCCACCGATCAGAACAGTCTGGCGAATGCGTACCGCATTCCACCCGCGCTGGATCAACGCATCGACCAGCCATCCGCCAATGACGAGATCCGTAAAAGTTGCAAAAAGCCACGGTACGCCGGTGTACACGACGGAGTGCAGCAAATCCACGTGATGTACAGCCAAAAAATAGGACGGCAGCCAGGTCAGGAGTAGGTAGAACGTGTAGTTGTAGCCCAAGAACCCAAGCGCGAGGCCGCTCACCCTCCGTTGACGGAGCAGATACCAGAGCGGTGCGCCTTTTTCAGCTTTCCCAGGATCTTCCGGCTGCGCTCCGCCTTTTGCGATGAACTGACGTTCCGCTGATGAGAGCCTTTGGTCTTCGCTTGGATTTCGGTAAAACGCATAGAACAAAACGAAATAGAGAATGCTGATGAATCCTGTCGCGGCGAAACTCCAGCGCCAGCCAAAATGCAGAAGCAGGATTCCAAGGAGCGGCACGCCGATGCCGGAAGAAAGTTTTGCCATTGAGTCGAAGATCGCCGTTGCGAGGCTGCGTTCTTGTTTTGGAAACCAGTAGCCGACGGCTTTTGAATTCGCAGGGAACGTCGGCGCTTCGCCGATTCCCAGAAGCAGACGCGCCGCTAGGAAGCCGCCGATCCCCGTGGATACGGCCGCTCCGAAAGAGGCTACCGCCCAGAGAATCGTGCTGATGCGGCCGACGCGCCGAACGCCGAACTTGTCCAGCAACAATCCTGACGGGAGTTGGAGCGCTGCGTAAGTCCAGTTGTAGGCGCTCGATAGATAGCCGAACGTAACTGCGGAAATTCCAAAGGCAGCGTTTAGCGCATCTTTTGAGACGGACAGATTTACTCGGTCAAAGTAGTTAACGAGAACTCCGAAACCGAGGAGGCAGGCGATCGCCCATCTGCGGCGGGGAACGCGATCCAGTTCAGAAACTGTCTGGTCTAGGGTGGCGGACATGAAAGTTCGGGTTGTCTCCTGTCAAAATCTAGCAGAACCGTCGCGCATAGTCGCCGCGCAGAGTATCCCATAGGAAGCCAGAATCAGTGGTTTTCTTCCACGCCTTGGGAGGGCTGGATCCAAGCTCGGCGCGAGTCCTGCCTCGTGCGTCGGCTCAATGTGCTTTTACCAAGCTTGCGTACTTGCCTCTTTTCTGCCGCTCGCAGTAGACTACGCCGTCTTCCATTCAGCATGGTTTGGCGATGAAGGTTCAAATCCTCGATCTATAGGGACAAACAAAATGAATTCGCTCTCGACACGACGCGATTTTCTTCGCACCACGGCGGCTGCAAGTGCCGGACTTCTCCTTTCCAATCCGGCAAGGCCTGCGAAAAACAAATCCGTTCTCTTGTTTACAAAATCCTCCGGCTTCGAGCACGCGGTCATAAAAACTTCGCCCGGCAATCCCAGCATCGCCGAAACTGCTATTCGCGGTTTCTCGGCTCAAAACAAATTCGATCTCACCGCTTCGAAGGATGGCCGCATCTTTGACTCCAAGGAATTTCATGACTACGCTGCCGTCGTGTTTTTCACCACCGGTGACCTTACTCAGGCGGGTACCGATGGCCAGCCGCCGATGTCTGCGCAAGGCAAGCAGGCTTTTCTCGACGCCGTCCATAACGGCCTCGGCTTCGTCGGCATTCACGCCGCTAGCGACACTTTCCATACTCCGCCCGATCCGCAAGATCTTTCGAATCGTTACATAGCGCACGGCGAACAGTCCGATCCATATCTCCGGATGCTGGGCGGAGAGTTCATCATTCACGGTCAAGCCAAGGATCCTCGTCTGCAAACCGCGAACGTCATCATAAACGATTCGAAGTTTCCCGGCCTTGAAGGTGTGCAATCTCCCGTAAGCCTGATGGAGGAATGGTACTCCATGAAAGACTTTGCTGCCGACCTCCATGTGATTTGCACCCTGGACACTTCCACGATGAACGGGCTCGCTTACAAGCGCGCGCCGTATCCGGTCGTCTGGGCGCGCATGAACGGGCGGGGTAAGGTGTTTTACAACGCAATTGGTGACCGCGCCGAAAACTGGCAGAATGCATTTCATCTCAATCTGCTCGCGGGAGGAATTCGATGGGCGATGGGCGATGCGAGCGCCTCGGTTTCGCCTAACCTCAAGAGCGCCGCTCCGGGCTACGCCGAGATTCCGCCGCCGTATCCGCCGCCCGCAAAATAGCGCGTCACTTTGCGGGGTTCATCTATTGGGCCAACGCTCTTCGACGATTCATTGATTTTCCTTTCCGCGTCGTCCAATTTTGGAGGCGTTGAGTTCCGAAACGGGAAATTGCTCAGGTTCATTCGATAATTATCTCAAGCCCAGCCTCCTCTTGTGCCACACCTCAGCTGTCAGTAAAATGTGCCGTCTTCCATTCGCATTCAAATTTCTTCACAGTGCGGATTGCTAACGGAGTAACTCTGCATGGCGCAGCACTACGATGTCATCGTCATCGGCGGGGGCCACAACGGTCTCGTGAACGCCGCGTACCTTGCGAAAGCAGGGAAGAAGGTGCTGGCCCTCGAACGCCGCCATGTCCTCGGAGGCGCTGCCGTCACCGAAGAAATCTTTCCCGGGTTCCTTTTTTCTGAATGTTCGTACGTCGTCTCTCTGCTTCGCCCGGAAATCATTCGCGAGCTTGAGCTTCCGCGCCACGGCCTCGAAATTCTTCCTCTCGATGGTACGTTCACGCCCATGGCCAATGGGAATTCCCTCTGGCGCATGAACGACCATGCCCGCACCCAGCGCGAAATTCGCCGCCACTCCCGCGTCGACGCCGAAGCCTACGACGAATTTTCAAAGATGATGACCCCCATGTGCCGCTTCGTGAAGCCGTTGCTCTCGATGATTCCGCCGGATCCCACCACGCTCAAACCCGGGGACCTCAAGCAACTTCACTTTCTCATGCAGCGATTCCGCAGCCTTTCTTCTGATGAGCGCTACACGCTCGTCCAACTCATGACCATGAGCGCGGCGGATTTTCTCGACCAGTGGTTTGAAACCGATGTCCTCAAGGCCACCATGTCCGCCTCGGGTATCATCGGTACTTTTCTTGGGATTCGTTCTCCGGGCACAGCGTACGTTTTGCTCCATCATTACATGGGTGAAATCGACGGCGCGTTCCGCTCGTGGGGGTTCAGCCGGGGCGGCACCGGAGCCATCTCCAACGCCATCGCCGACGCCGCCCGTGAAGCCGGCGTGGAAATTCGCACCCAGGCGGGCGTCGTGAAAATTCTAGTCAAAAACGGCCGCACCTGCGGAGTGGCCTTACAAAGCGGCGAAGAAATCTCCGCCAACGTCGTCTCTTCCAGCGTCGATCCCCATCTCACCTTCGAAAGATTTCTCGACCCCAGCGAGTTGCCGGCTGATTTTCTCGAAGGCGTCCGTCGTTACAAATACCGCGGCTCTTCCGGCAAAGTGAATCTCGCTCTCGACGCCCTTCCTGATTTCAAGTGCTTGCCCGGCCCCGGCGCTCATCTGCGCGGCGCGATTTCTATTTCTCCCAGCATCGAGTATATGGAGCGCGCCTACGACGACGCCAAGTACGGCAACTTTTCGCGCAAGCCGTACATCGATATCGTCATCCCTAGCCTCACGGATCCGAGTGTCGCTCCCCCAGGCAAGCACGTTATGTCCTGCTTCGTTCAGTACGCGCCCTACAAACTCGCGAAGGGCACCTGGGACGATCAACGCGAAGCTTTCGGCGACGCCGTCGTCAACACGATCGCCGAGCACGCTCCCAATATCAAAAAGATTATCACCGGCGGTCAAATTCTCACGCCGCTCGACCTCGAGCGCGAGTTCGGCCTCACGCAAGGCAATATTTTCCAGGGCGAGCTCTCCCTCGAGCAGCTCTTTTTCCTCCGTCCCGTCCCGGGATGGGCCTACTACCGCACGCCCATCGACAACCTTTATTTGTGCGGTTCCGCCACGCATCCCGGCGGCGGCATCATGGGCGCTCCCGGCCGCATCGCCAGCCAGGTCATTCTCAGGGATTGGAAAAAATCAAAATCCTCCCGTTCGAACGGGAGCAAGAACTGATCATGCCCATCGGACAGCGCGTAGCTCTTATCGGCGGCGGCCACAACGCTCTCATCACCGCGTTCTATCTTGCAAAGGGCGGATTCAAGCCGCTGGTACTCGAACGACGCGAAATGGTCGGCGGCGGCGCCATCACCGAGGAATTTCACCACGGTTTCCGGACGTCCGCTCTTTCCCACACCGTCGGCCCGCTTCGCGCGGACATTGCCCGCGACCTCGAGTTTCATAAACTCGATTGCAAGATTCTTCGCCCCGATCCCCGCGTCTTCGCTCCCACGCCCGATGGTAAATCGCTTCTCTTCTATAACGACCACGCCAAAACTGTCGCCGAAATTGCCCGCCACTCCGAAAGAGACGCCGCCAGGTACACGCAATTCGCTGAGACGCTCGATCATCTTTTCACCATTCTTGGTGAACTCGTTTCCATTACGCCGCCCGCCATCGATTCACCCTCGCCCGAGGATTTCTGGAATCTTTTCAAGGCCGGTCGCAGCGTCCGCAGCCTCGGGAAGCAAGGCATCTTTGATCTTCTCCGCTGGGGCCCCATGGCTGTCGCCGATTTCGTTTCCGAATTTTTCGAAACGGATCTGCTCCGCGCCGTCATCGCCGCGCGCGGCATTTTTGGCACCGCACTTGGTCCCTGGTCCGCCGGCTCCACGGCCGTGCTTCTGCTCCGCGCAACCGCGGACTCCCATCCCGTTGGCTCTGCCGCTTTCCCGCGCGGTGGACTTGGCTCGCTCACACTCGCCCTCGCCGATGCCGCCCACAAGTCCGGAGTGGAAATACGCACCAATGCCGAGGTTCAACACATTCGCGTGAAAGACGGCTCCGTTACGGGCCTGGTTCTTGCCGATGGGGAAGAAATCGCCGTCGAAGCTGTCGTTTCCGGGGTCGATCCCAAGCGCACTTTTTTCAAACTCCTCGATCCCACCCAGCTCGATCCCACCTTCGCGCTTCGCATTCGCAACGTTCGCACCGCGGGCACCGTCGCCAAAGTTCATCTCGCCCTCGGCGGTCTCCCCGTTTTCTCCGCTCTCGACCCCGCCGAAGGATTCCTCAACTCCCTCTCCGGCCGTATCCACATAGGCCCGGAAATCGATTATCTGGAACGCGCCTTTGACGCCTCCAAGTACGGTGAGTTCTCCTCCTGGCCCTATCTCGACGTCACCATTCCCACGATTCTCGATCCGTCACTCGCGCCAGAAGGCAAACACGTGCTCTCCGCTTACGTTCAATTCGCTCCTTTCAAACTCGCCAGCGTTTCCGCGGACGGCAAAACCATGGTCAAGTCCGAATCGAACTGGGACACGCGCCGCAAGGATCTCGGCGACACTGTAGTCAAAACTCTCGCGCAGTACGCGCAGAATCTGCCCAGCCTCATCGAACACATGCAGGTCATCACTCCGCATGACCTCGAAACGATTTACGGTTTCACCGGCGGCCACATGTTCCACGGCGAACTCGCCCTCGATCAGCTTTTCGCCATGCGCCCGGTTCTCGATTGGGCCCGCTACAAAACGCCCATTCGCGGCCTCTTTCTTTGCGGCTCAGGTACGCACCCCGGCAACGGCCTAACCGGCGCATCTGGCAGAAACGCCGCCCGCGAAATCATCCACGCTCTCCGTTGAGGATCATGCATGGAATATCTACTCGTCTTGCAACTTCCGCCTTCTTCTTCGCTGGGTGAGTATGATCTGGGGATCTCTCTTGAATCCATAAGAGCGGGCATCGGGGACTTCGCTACAGCGGACGGCCATGACATCGGCTCCGGTGAAATGAATATTTTCTTTTTCAACGAGAAACCCAAATTGACGTTTGAGCGAATAGACGTGAGGCCTTCTGTTGCAAATCATATGTCCAATATGAAGGTCGGCTATCGGGAGGTCGCTGAGGATGAATACACACCCCTGTATCCAGAGGGTCTCCTGCAATTTGCTGTAGTCTAACCTGCGCGCCCTCTACCGATTCCGAAAAAGGGTTGATATATGACAACCATCGACCGCGCCAGACTCCACTCCCTCCACCAACGCGAAGAAAAACGCTTCATCGCCGATCATCCGCGTTCCGCCGAACTGTACCTCCGCGCCCAATCCTCTCTCCTCGGCGGCGTCCCCATGAACTGGATGAACAAATGGGCCGGCGCTTTTCCCGTCTTCGTAAAATCCGCCAGTGGCGCGCACTTCACCGACGTGGACGGTCATGACTACGTCGACCTCTGCCTCGGCGACACTGGTGCCATGACTGGCCACTCGCCTCCCATCGTCGCCGACGCCGTGGCACACCGAGTCCGCGAAGGCATCACGCTCATGCTCCCCACTGAAGACTCGCTCTGGGTCGGCGAAGAACTGCAGCACCGCTTCGGCCTCCCGTTCTGGCAGTTCACGCTTACAGCCACCGACGCCAACCGTTTCTCCATTCGCATCGCGCGCGAAATCACGCAGCGCCCCAAAATTCTCGTCTTCCACTACTGCTACCACGGCACGGTGGATGAAACCTTCGTCTCCCTTCAGGGCCGCGTAGTCGGTCCGCGCCGCGGCAATATCGGCCCACCTGTAGATCCCGTGGAAACCACACGCGTCGTCGAATTCAACGATCTCGAAGCCCTCGAAGACGCTCTCAAGTATCACGATGTCGCCTGCGTCCTGGCCGAGCCTGCCATGACCAACGTTGGCATCATCCTCCCCGATGCCGGCTACTGGTCCGCCGCGCGGGAACTCACGCGTCGCTACGGCGCGCTCCTTATCCTCGACGAAACCCACACCATCTGCGCCGGCCCTGGCGGCTGCACCCGCGACTGGAAGCTGCAACCCGACTTTCTCGTTTTTGGCAAGCCGATCGGCGGCGGCATTCCCGGTGCGACCTACGGTGTGACTGAGGAAGTCGCGCAGCGCATCGGCGCCCGCCTCCATCTTGAGGACATTGACGTGGGGGGCATTGGCGGCACGCTTGCCGGCAACGCTCTTTCTCTAGCGGCCATGCGCGCCACGCTCGAACACATCCTCACGCCCACAGCTTTCTCCCACATGGTCCCGCTGGCCAATCGGTTCGCCGATGGCGTCGCCGGTCAGATCCACGCAAGAGGCCTCCCGTGGAACGTCACCCGCCTGGGCGCTCGCGCCGAATACACCTTCTCCCCCCAGGCGCCCCGCAACGGTGCTCAATCCGCCGCCACCGCCGACTTCGAACTCGAGCGATTCCTCCACCTCTACGCCCTGAACCACGGCGTCCTCCTAACTCCCTTCCACAACATGGCCCTAATATCCCCAGCCACCAGCGAAGCCGACATCGACCTCCACACACAAATCTTCGCCGAAGCCACGCGCGAGCTCACTTCGTAGGGGCTCTTCAGACCGTGCCCGTTTTCGATTCCACCACCGCCGGAGGTCACCCCGGAGATTAGCGCCGTCGCACCAAACCGCATCTGTGGCCTTGGCCGTCAGAGGGTCACAGAACACGGGCCGCGAACCTCCAGCCTCCTTGTCGCAAATTCAACCCTCGCAGTACAATTCCCTGTTCGCAAATCGAGGAGGAATCCGCCATGGCCACGGCCGAAGCGAAAATCCAAGTTTCCGAGTTCACGAACGAGCCGTTTGTCGATTTCTCGAAGCCCGAAAACCGCAAGGCCATGGAAGACGCGCTGAAAAAAGTCGCCTCCGAATTTGGCCGCGAATATCCTATGTACATCGGCGGGGAGAAAATCATTACGGCCGAGAAGCGCACCTCGACCAATCCCTCTCATCCTTCGCAGGTCATTGGCATCTTCCAAACCGCGACTCCAGAGATGGCCGCGCAAGCCGTGGAAGCGGCCAACAAGGCTTTTGAATCTTGGAAGCGCGTGCCCGCCGAGCAACGCGTCGAATGCCTCTTCCGCGCCGCCAAGATTCTCCGCGATCGCAAATTTGAGATGAATGCCTTGATTTGTTACGAAGCCGGAAAAACTTGGCCCGAAGCTGACGCGGACACCGCCGAGACCATCGATTTTCTCGAGTTCTATGGCCGCGAAATGCTACGCCTGGCTGGCCCGCAAAAAGTAGTGCCCATAAAGGGCGAGAAAAACTATCTCGTCTACATCCCGCTGGGCGTCGGTGTGGTGATTCCACCTTGGAATTTTCCCGCCGCCATCGCCGCCGGAATGAGCATGGCCTCGCTCGTCACGGGAAACACCGTCGTTCTCAAGCCGGCTGGCGACACGCCCACGGTCGCCGCAAAATTTGTCGAAATCGCCTACCAGGCCGGCATTCCCAAAGACGCGCTCAACTTTCTGACAGGCCCTGGGGCAGAAGTCGGTGATGTTCTGGTGAAGCACCCCAAGACTCGCTACATCGCCTTCACGGGTTCCAAGGAAGTTGGCCTGCGCATCAGCGAACTCGCCGGCAAAACGGTTCCTGGACAGATCTGGATTAAGCGTACGGTGCTCGAAATGGGCGGTAAGGATTCGATCATCCTCGATGAAGAAGGCGACGTGGAGGCGGCCGTCGAAGGCGTTGCGCAAGCCGCGTTTGGCTACCAGGGCCAGAAGTGCTCGGCGTGTTCGCGCGCCATCGTTTCGGAGAAAGTCTACGACGCTTTCGTTGAGAAACTTGTCGAGCGCACCAAGAAAATCACCGTCGGCCCCAGCGAGGATCCCAACAACTACATGGGCCCGGTCGTAAGCAAGTCCGCTATGAAAACGATTCTCGAGTACATCGAAGTTGGAAAGAAAGAAGGAAAGTTGCTGCATGGCGGGGGCCGCGCTTCCGGTGATGGTTACTTTATCGAGCCGACGATTATCTCCGACGTCGATCCCAAAGCGCGCATCTCCCAGGAAGAGATTTTCGGCCCGGTTCTGGCGGTGATCAAAGCGCGCGACTTCGACCATGCACTCGAGATCGCCAACAATACCGAGTTCGGCCTGACGGGCGGCGTCTACTCGAACAATCCCGCGAAGCTGGAAAAAGCGCAGGAATCCTTTCACGTTGGCAATCTCTATCTGAATCGCAAATGCACCGGCGCGATGGTTGGCGCCCATCCCTTCGGCGGCTTCAATATGTCCGGCACAGATTCCAAAGCAGGTGGAAGAGACTACCTGCTGCTTTTCCTTCAAGCAAAAACCGTCGCCGAAAAAATACAGAGCTAAGAGATGTTGCGAAGAAGAAGTTCAGGTAAGGTAGCTGCGCCGTCTAAGATGATCTGTCCGTCAGAGCTCTATCTTTCGTTGCCCACTTAAGCGTGCGAAACACCGGGTAGCTGAGCACCAGAACTGCCAGCGCGAGGACCGCAGGGCTCGGTGGCCAGAAGCGCCCCGATGCAAGCGAGCCTTGGAGATCCGTCAGGATCGAAGCGACCAGAAACAGCGCCGAAGCGGCCAGCGCGATTCCCGTCGTCCACGGATAACCCCACGCGCGATACGGCCGCGCCATCTGGGGCTCTCGTTTGCGCAGCAGGAAAAGAGACGAATAAGAAAGCGTGTAATTCGCCACAAAGAAAAACGAAAGCATATCAATGACGCGCTCGAATGTTCCCGTCAGCAGGAAAAGCACACCGGCCACGGTGCTGAGAAAAAGCGCGAGGACCGGAGTGCCGCCCTTGTTCACGCGAGAAGCGCGGCGAAAAAATAATCCGTCGCAGCTCATGGCGTACAGCGTGCGCGTGCAAAAAATCTGATTGGCGTTGAGAGAGCTCAATATGGAGACGATCATGATGGAGCGGATTACCGGGTCGCCGTACTTTCCAAAAATGCGCGCGGCCGCCGCACCGAGTGCAAAGTCGTTTCCAGAGATTTCGCTGACGGGTAGCACATAAAGTACTGCGAGGTTCAGCAGCAGATAAATTCCCATCACGGAAAAAACGCTGCCAAAGATCGCGCGTGGAACGTCTCGTCCCGGATTGCGCACTTCGCCCCCAACGTAAACGACGCCGTCCCAGCCGTCGATGGTGTAAACGACAGCCTGCAGGCTCAGAATGGTTGCGATGACAAATGGCCAGCCGGCTGGCATCGCCGGCAGCGGGGAAGCGGTGGCGGGAGCAGCAGAGCGGGTATGCCCGCCCAGGGTGAAGCAAGCAGCCACGAGGACCAAAAAGGAGGCTGTCTTGATTGCCGAGGTAACCAGCTGCGTACCGCTGCCCCAGCGGATTCCGCGCCACTGCAGGAAAAAAAATCCGCAGATGATGCCGACCGCAATCGTCGGTTCATGTCCCGCGAGGGCGGGAAAAAAATCGCGGCTGTACTCGGCTATGACAATGGAGACCGCGGCTGCCGTGCCGCACGTCGAGAGCCAGTCGCTCCATCCGACGATGAAGCCCGCGTATTCTCCGATGGCACGCCGCGAAAAATTGTACTGGCCACCGCTGCGAGGAATCGCGGCTCCCAGTTCGGCGAGCGAGGATGCGCCGAAGAGCGCGTACATTCCGCCGACGACCCAGACGCCGATGAACAGCCAGACGTTTGGCAGCATCTTGGCGATGTCGCCCGGAGTGCGCACGATGCCCGCACCAATGGAATTGCCAATTGCGACGGCAATGCCGAACCACATGCCGAGCACCTGGAGCAGTTTTCCGTGGCTGCTCGTTGCGCTCGCCGGCGTGGCGCTGGTGCTGGTGGAAGACTCGGCCGATGTGTTAGACAATGTGGAGTCTCGGGAGGGAACCGCGCCATCATAATGACGGGACGCCAAAATGCAAGCTGGAAGTCACGGCACCGGAGTCTGGCGTGAGAAGCTTTCGTCCGAATCGATCTTCGAAGGAACCGGGGAGGCAGGGAACTTGGCTGTAAACCGCGCGCCGACGATCAAAACGGAACGAACCAAGCGAATTGACGCGGGCGGCGATGGGCCGCCAGCGGATGTCTCGGTCGTAATCCCCTGTTTGAATGAGGCGAAGTCCATCTCTTTTTGCGTGGAAAAGGCGCTGCAGTCTTTTCAAGCGGCAGGCCTCTGCGGCGAAGTCCTCGTCGCCGATAACGGTTCGACGGACGGCTCGATCGAAATTGCAGAAAAACTCGGCGCGCGCGTGGTGCGTGTGGAGCAGCGCGGCTACGGCGCGGCGCTGCGCGCCGGAATTGCCGCGTCGGGCGGCGCTTTCATCATCATGGGCGACGCGGACGACAGCTACGACTTCAGCGAAGTGCCGCGTTTCGTCGAGATGTGGCGGCAGGGTAACGACGTGGTTATGGGCAACCGTTTCCGTGGCGAAATCAAACCCGGCGCGATGCCCTGGCACCACAAGTATGTCGGCAATCCCCTGCTCACCTCGGTACTGAATCTTTTTTTTCATGCGGGTATCGGTGACAGTCACTGCGGCATGCGAGGTTTCACGCGAGCCATCTACGACCGTATGGATTTACGGAGCACGGGGATGGAATTCGCCTCCGAGTTTGTGATCAAAGCTGCGCAGCTGGGCGCGCGCATCACGGAAATTCCCATCACCCTGTGGCCGGACAAGCGGGGCCGGCCGCCTCACCTTCGCAGCTTCCGGGATGGCTGGCGGCATTTGCGTTTCATGCTGCTGTATGCACCGAACTGGCTTTTTCTTTTGCCGGGTGCGTCGCTCGTGGTGCTCGGCCTTTTTATTGTCTTCTGGCTGCTGCCGGGGCCACGCAGCGTTTCGCCGCACGTCATTCTCGACATTCACACGATGATTTTCGGCGTGATCTTCACGCTTCTCGGCGTGCAAATTATCTCGGTCGGAGCTTTTGCGAAAGTTTTCAGTTATGCGGAGCGGTTTGATCGCAACACGGTGTCTCTGAAACGCGTATTAAAACGCGTCACGCTCGAATCCGGACTGCTCCTCGGCGGCGCGCTCTTTCTTGCAGGCTTTGCGGGATGCGCGTGGGTCACCTGGCAGTGGGCCGTCAGCGGATTTGGTCCGCTCGCCGAGGTTCGCCAGGTTCTTTTCTGGTCGATGTGGCTGTTCATTGGCGTTCAAATAATTTTCGGCTCTTTTTTTCTGAGCATGCTTGGCATCAGCCGTGGCACATACATCGGCGACTACGACCTAAAATAGATGCCCTACACCGGGATCGACCATTTCATCGCCAGGATGCGTTTTCGCGCTGCGTATCCTCATATTCGCCCCGGTTCGCGCGTTTGTGATCTGGGCTGCGGTTTGGAAACTGCGTTTCTGAATTACGCCTCCGACCGCGTCGCCACGGGTGTGGGGGTCGACGACCAAGTTGAAGATGGCGTGCGCGGCCGCTGGCAGCGTGTACGTGCGGATCTGCGCGCACCGCTGCCGTTTCCGGACGGCCACTTCGATCACGTGGTGATGCTCGCCGTTCTCGAACATCTCACGGAACCCGAGAAGGTGCTGATCGAGGCTTATCGCGTCATCGCGCCACAAGGCTCGTTGATTCTTACTTGGCCCTCAGAGATGGTTGATCCAATCCTGCGCGTGTTGCACGCGCTGCACCTTGTGAGCGACGAAATGGAGAGCGACGAGCACCAAAAACGCATGCCCGTTGAAACCCTACAACTAATGCTTGAGCGTATCGGCTTTCGGAAGTTTGTGCATCGCCGCTTCGAATTCGGCGTCAACAATCTGATGGTTGCCTCTCGCTAAGAGTTCGGGAGCATGGCATCGCTGGCTGAAAGTCACAGATCAGGCGGCGGGGTGTAGGGTTTGAGTTTGGTGTTATCGGTGTCGGGTTCGACTAGCCAGATTTGGCGATCTTTGAAGTACGCGAAGAGTTTGGCGTTCTGCGCTTCCTCGAGCTCGCGGGCCCAGATGATTTTTGAGCCGTCAATGTCGGCGCCGTTGTAGACCCATTCGTCGTGAATGTTGTGATCGTCGGAGTAGCGCACCATGATGAGGTGCTTTCCGGGCGCGCCTAGAAGTTGTTTCATCACCGCAGAGCGGCTGGGGTCGCCAGTGCAGGTCCACCAGAGCGGATCGCAGGAGCGACGCGCAATGCTAACACCTGTGCTTAACACCAGCAGCATAAGGAGCGCGCGGGACAACGCTACGCCCACGGGGCGGCCCTTCCATTTCATGGTGCGCAGGTGGCGGACGGACTGCGCCAGCAGCGCGTAAATGATGCAGGTCAGGGGTGCGGCATAGTGTGGCGCCGACCAGATCACCGCAAATACTCCTGCCAAGCACAGGAAAAATGTAACGACGAGCCAGCGAATCTTGCGGTCGCGAAAGGCAAGCGGCAGGGCGGGCAGCAGGAACAGTATGCCCGGCCAGAAGAATTCCACGCCCATTCTAGCCAGTTTTTCCGCCGTCACATCTCGCGCGTCCTTCCAAGTGGTTTGATAGTCTTCGCGCTCCCAGCCGTTGTAGAAATCCTCGAATTGCTGGTTGTTGTAAGTAAGTTCGGGCTTGAGATGTTCCCACAGAAACAGCGGTGTCGAGTGATACGTTCGCGTATTCAAGACGTGCGGGAAGAGCAGTGCATCGCCGGTCAGGCGCCTGTTGTAATAGCCGATGAAGGCCAGAGTTAGGACGATGACAGCGGTGAGCGGCAGGAGCACCATGCGGATGCGAGTTCCTGCGGCGTCGCGCGATTCTATTTTTCCTGCCAGCCACGCGAGGAGCCAGACTCCTGACGGAACACAGAAGAGAAGTCCCTCATAAGGACGGCTATTCGCGAGGATGGCGATGCCTAGCCCGAGAATCAAAGCGCTGCCGATACTTGCGCGCCGCCGGATGCGGGCCAGCGCTCCGAGCACCAGCGCGCCGCCGGCGCCGGCCAGCGCGCCTCCCCAGTAGCTGTTCATCCAATAGCTGGCGATTCCCAAATTGAGTGCAGCAAACACTCCGCCCAATAACGCCCATCGCGCGGGCATCCACGCTTGCAGCATCCATAAAATCGAAGCACACATGGCGGCGTCGCTGAGGACCACGCCGATCCACGGGTTGCCGAGCAATTGTCCGATGGCCATGACGAAACCCTGTGCGGGCGGGTACATCGAGGAATAGGTGGGAACCCAATTGACGTGAAAGGTCTCGAAGCTGATCCACATTGGGTGGGTTGGATTGGCCAAACGGCCGTGGGCAAACGTGTCCGCCATGAGCAGGTAGCTGAATTCGTCGTGAATGCCGGGGATCGGCACGGGCAAGAGCGGCAACACAGCCAGGCGGAAAACCGCGACAACCATAAACATCAAGCAAACAGCGAGTGTTTTGTGCCCCGCAAAATGCGAAGGAGACTTTTCTATTCTGCGAAAGACGTTTTCGCCGACGCTCGGTTTCCACAGCGCCAGAAGTCCGAGGAGGAGCGTGAGCAGCAGCGCGATTTCGGCCCATGGCCAGAAGTGGGTGACCGATTGGCTTCCAAGTGGATTCATTTTGCGAGAGGGATTCTAGCGTGAATTGCTTCCAGAATGCGCGCGTGAGGAAGCACGCCACAATGGTGGTGCAGGATTTTAAGAGTGTTGGAGCGCGATCAGCGCTCGATTTCCATCTCGATGTTTTCGACGGGCGTTTCGGATTTCTTGGCGCTGGCTGATCCTTCCGTGAAGTCCGCAAGTTCCAGCCGCAGGTTGCCTGCGTTGGTGGAAAAAGCCAGGCCCGTCTCCATGCTTATGGTGCCCGAACGGATCATTTTCTCGATTTCTCCATCAAAATGCTGCATGCCTTCGGTGTCGCCGTCGCGCATGGCATCGAGCAGGGACTTGCCTTCGGTTTCCCCCTTTTCCACATATTCGCGGGTGCGCATCGTGGAGACGAGAATCTCGATTACGGCCACCCTGCCCTTGCCGTCTTTACGCGGGAGGAGTCGCTGGGAAAGGATGTAGCGGAAGGCCTTGGAGAGCCGGTTGCGCACGCCTTGCTGATCACTCATGGGAAACGCGCCGACGATGCGCTCGACGGTTTTCGCGGCGTCGATGGTGTGCAGCGTGGAGAGCACGAGGTGTCCGGTTTCGGAAGCTTCCAGAGCGATCTCGATCGTCTCGCGGTCGCGCATCTCTCCGACCAGTATCACCTTGGGAGCTTGGCGGAGCGCTGCGCGAAGAGCGAGGGCGAAAGTTGGCGTGTCGCTGTGGAGCTCCCGTTGGTGAATCGTAGCTTTCTTGTGTTTGTGAAGAAACTCAATGGGATCTTCGATCGTCAGGATGTGAAACGCTTTTTCCGTGTTCATCATGTCGATGACCGCCGCTAGCGTCGATGACTTTCCCGAACCCGTCGGCCCGGTTACGAGGACGATCCCGTTTCTTAGCTGTACCAGGTCCCGCAGTTTTGGCGGCAGATTGAGTTCTTCAAAGCCCGGAATGCGGTCCGGAATGACGCGCATAACCACGGCCAGGCTTCCGCGCTGACGGAAAATATTGACGCGGAATCTGCCCACACCGGCAACGCCGTAGGAAAGATCCGCCGAACCTTCCTGTTCGAGCTTGCCGATGGGATGTTCATTCTTGCCCATCAAATCGCGCGCGATGTTGTCGGTGTCTTGCGCGCTGAGGCATTCGATCCCCTTGAACCTCAGCTCCACGAGCTGCCCGCTGACTTCAATTTGCGGGGCGCGGCCCGGCGAAAAAATCAGGTCGCTTACGTGGCCGTGAGCCTTCAGCATCGCGGTGATGAGCTGGGCGGTGTCAAATTTGCGTTGCGCCGGTGCTACCTGCGCTGGTGCGGCTTGCGCCGGAGCTACTTGTGTTGGGGTTCCCATTGATTCTTAACCTGGTCACCTGAGGGGTAGGTTGAGTCGCACGAGTAGTGCCAGAAGCGATTGTAGACGACGGGAAGGGCCCGCGGGATGTAACTCTCAGCAGACGTACTCAAAAGTTACCCGCAGGGGTGAGAACAAACTACGTTCCGGGACCGCGAGCATCACCGCGCCGCGTGGTTCCCTCCGGAGCCGCCGCACCTGGTCTGTTCGCACGTAACGCCTCGGCGACGCTTTCGCTGGCGGGATGCGGAGATTACTTGGGAGCGGTGCTATTTCGAGGCGCCGTCGATGAAGCTAGCGATGTTGGTTTTGAGCTTGGCAAGATCCTCGTCGCGCAGATACATCATGTGACCTGCATCGTAATATTGAAGATGAATATTTTTCTGCAGCTTTTCCGGGAGGCCCAGATGCTCCATGGTGTATTCCGTGGCGTAGAAAGGCGTGGCCAGATCGTATAAGCCATTTTCGACTTCGATTTGCAGATGCGGATTCGTGAGCATTGCCTGGATCAAATCGCCCTCGACGTTTGGAGAACCAGGGAAGCCAAAGTTGTCGCCGCTGCGATGTTTCCAGTCCCAATTGTTGCCGGCTTCGTCCGAGCCGGTGTGGTAGACCTTGTCCTGTCCGAACTTCAGGTCTTCACGAACATAAGTGTTGAAGGCTGCGGTAAAAGGGCCAGTGATCGATGTGTCCTGCGGATCGTATTCGGCAAACTCGCCAAGGAGATCGTAGCTATAGCCGGAGAAGCGGGCGTCGAGGCGGCCAGTGGTCAAACCCCGGCTGCGCTGCAGCTCTTTCATGAATTGCGGGAGGTTAACGCGCAGATCGGCTCTCACGAGGTAGTCTTCGCCGAGGCCGGTGTAGCGCGAGAGTTGTTTCGCGACTTCGGCTTTTTCCGCTGCGCCGAGTTTCGAGCCTTTCACCAGCGCGTCAAGATATCCCGTTTGTGCAAAATGGCGGGCCTCTTCGAGAAATGCGGGAAGATTGTCAGGGCGGTCCTTCAGGACCTTGTGGTACCACGCGGTCGCCGCGTAGCTCGGCAGATAAAAAACGTAGGGCATGTCTTCGCCGGGATTAAAGGAGATTGTTCCCAGGTCCAGCACGGAAGAGATGAGCACGATGCCATTGAAATAAAGACCGTCGTGCGATTGCAGGTAGTTCGAAAGAGCAGCGGAACGGAATGTGCCGTAGCTCTCGCCGATCAGGAACTTCGGCGAATTCCAGCGGTTGTTGCGGCTCACATAGGTATTGACGAACTGGGCGAGCGACTTCACATCCTGGTCCACGCCCCAGAAATCTTTGTCCTGCGATTTGCCTACGGCGTGGCTGAAGCCTGTGCCGATGGGATCGACAAAAACCAAATCCGTTTTGTCGAGAAGGCAATTCGCATTGTCGGTCAGCTTGTAAGGAGCGGGCGGCGTGGCGTCGGCGTTGACCGTCGCGACGCGTTTGGGTGAGAACGAACCCATGTGCAGCCACACGGACGCGGAGCCCGGGCCGCCGTTGTAGACGAAGGCAATCGGACGCGTGCTCGGATCTTTCACGTCGCTGCGCGTGTAGGCCGTCGAGTAGAGCAGCGCGATGGGCTCGTCCTTTTCGTTCTTCAGGAGAATGGTTGCCGCTGTCGCTTTGTAGGGGATTGTTTGCAGGCCGATTTTGATCGAGTGGTCGGTGACCGAAGACTCTTCCTTGGGGGCCGGCGATGCTGGCGCTTCCGTCGGTTTGTCAGCGGGTTTCGCGTCTTTGTCTTGCGCTTGAACGCCGCACGGCCGCGCGGCCGCAAACATCGCCACGAAAACAAACGACTGGAAGACCAGTTTGATCCGCTTCGAACGATTCATCGTTATTCTCCCCCGTTTTTCAGCCTTGTGAAACCCGAGATTGTATCTCTTTTGACGCGGCCCGCGTCATTTCTTCTCTTCGAGAAGAAACGCGAGTGCAGAGGTTCGGATCTGGAGCTCGAGAGAAAGCGCGCTCAGATCGTCGGCGATCCAATCCGCTCCGGCGGCCAAGAGCTCTTCGTCCGTCGAAGTCGTGCGCAATCCGAGCACGCGTGCGCCCGCGGCTTTGCCGGAGCGAATTCCCGAAGCCGCGTCTTCGGCGACAAGGCAATCCGCCGGGGCCATTCCCAGAACCTCTGCGCCTTTTAGATAGGGATCGGGGAAGGGCTTGCCGCGCAGGAGTTCACTGGCGGTGACCAAATGTTTCGGAATCGGCAATCCAGACGCACGAAGGCGCACTTCCGCCAGCGCACGAGTCGCGGAGGTGACAACCGCCCACCTATGCTGCGGGATCGTTTGCAAAAGTGCCAGCGCTCCGGGGAGCGCGACCACGTCGGCGATGTCCTCGATTTCGCGGCGCTCGACTTCGCGATTTTCGGCGGCGTGATCCCCATGGGGCAGCAGCTCGATGATCGTGGCAAGGCTGGGCCTGCCGTGCGCTTGGCGCACTACGTTGTCAGGAACCAATGCGTGTTCGCGTGCCCAGCTTGTCCAGACGCGAGCGACTGCCGGAGTGGAATCGACGAGCACGCCATCCATGTCGAACAACACGGCACTGCATTGAATCAAAGTCATGGGACGGGTTGTTTCCCTTTGGTCAAGAGTTCGGCCATGAAAGCCTTTTAGACTACTGGAGTCCGCAAAACGCGGGAAGGTTGGGGTGGGAGACGGGATTTGAACCCGCGACTTTCGGTGCCACAGACCGACGCTCTACCAGCTGAGCTACTCCCACCGCCGTTCGATTGACCTAGTTTACGCTACTTTTTCGCTATGGAAAAGGTGGCGAAGAAAAGCCTCCCGCGAGCGCGGCTTCTGCGGCCCATTTGCGATGAAAACGGTCCGGCCCGCTGCCAGCGGTTACCATGAACCGAAGCGCCCCATCCGAGCATCCAATTTTTATCGCAGGGATTGCAAGAGGCAGGCTCAAACGCTTACAGTACGCTATGCAAAACTCAGCCCAGGCCTGAGAACACCCTCCGTTCCGCATCTGTTCTCCGTGGCCGCTGGAAGCGGCTTACTCCGCCGCGCGGCTTGCGCCCTGCTGGCTTTTTCGAAGAGCGTCGCGAGAGCGCAGGTGATCTTCGCGTTAGGCCAGAAGCGGCTGAGGATTTTGTAGAATTGCAGGGAAGGGCATGACCAGGGCGTGCGATGACTTCGCTCCTTTAGGCCAACGAAAGCCGGCGGGAAATTGAGATTCATATGAAAATCCTCCATGGAGTACGGCGAAGCAAACCTAAGGGGCGCAACGGAGACTTGAGCCGCGGCTTGTTGCTGAGGCTGGAGCTGCCCAGCGATCCCAGTTTGCTCTGCGCGGTGCGCGGGGCCGTGGAACGTTTGACGGAATCGTTCGGATTTTCCGCGCCAGATTGCCGCGCGGTCACACGCGCCGTCGACGAAGCGCTGACGAATATCATCCGGCATTCCTACAACGGTCGGTCCGACCGCCCGATTGAGATGCTCTTCCGCTCCGTCCACGGGGCGGCCACTCCGAAGGCTTCCGAAGGTCTCGAGATCCTTTTGTGTGATCGTGGCCCTTCCATCAAGCGGGCGCAATTGTGCATGCGTGAACTGGAAGAGGTACGACCGGGCGGGCTTGGGCTGCACTTTATTCAGCAAAGTATGGACATCGTCGAATACAAACGCGCGAATGGGACCAACCGTCTCCGCTTGGTCAAATACGTGCGCGCGCCGAAGCAGGACGTGAACTCGTAGGGGCTTGAAGGAGAAAAACTGTGCAGATTTCCCGCCGGCAGCTCGATAAGACCGCGATTTTCGATGTGTCGGGAGACATCGACCTGGCGAACTCGCCAGCAGTTCGAAAGGCGCTGTTGAAGGAAATACGTGACAATCGCACGCCCCGGGTGGTGATGAACCTCAGCAATGTGCGCTACATCGACAGCTCCGGAGTGGCTTCTCTGGTCGAAGGCCTGAAAGCCGCACGCGACGTTGGCTCGCGCTTTATCTTGTTTGGGTTGAGCACCTCCGCGCGGGAAGTCTTGCAGCTCTCGCGTTTGCTGAAAATTTTTGAAGTTTACGAAAACGAAGAACAAGCGCTTGCGGCTTAAGAAACTTGTTAGAGGGCGGCAAATTTTCCGGAGTTTATTGAATTGCTTTACAAGGAATTGAGCCACACAGAACGGCGATGCAATTCGTGTCACAAATCGGCGGCGGCGTGACCAACAGCCTTGCCTATGTCGGCTCCCTCGCTTCGCTAGGAGGCCGCGCGGCCTACTATACGTTTATCGGGCCGTTTCAGGGCAAGCCGCTGCGTTTGCAGCGAGCCGTTTCGCAGGCCATGGACGTCGGCGTCCGGGCTTTGCCGATTCTCTCTTTGATTACATTCTTCATTGGGTTGATTCTCGCGCTCCAGGCCGCGTATGAGCTGCGGCGGTTTGGGGCCATGAACTATGTCGCCACGGCCGTGGCGATTTCGATGTCGCGCGAACTCGGCCCGCTCATTACGGCCATCGTAGTGATCGGCCGCTCGGGCTCGGCGTTCGCCGCCGAAATCGGCACCATGAAGGTTACGGAAGAAATCGACGCGCTGGAAACGATGGCGATAAGTCCGATCCGTTTTCTAGTTACGCCAAAGTTCCTGGCCATGATTGTCATGTTGCCTTGTCTCACGATCTGGGCCAACGCCATGGGCATTCTCGGCGGCTCGCTTTTCGGCGTAGCCCAAGCCGGTTTTACGTTTGGCCGTTATATCCAAGTTTCACTGGATTCGCTGCTTCTTCGTGACATCCTGACCGGACTCGTCAAGAGCGTGATGTTTGGGATTACCATCACTGCCGTGGGATGCCAAGAGGGATTGGCGACCGGCGCGGGCGCGGAGCAAGTCGGCCGCTCAACGACCAGAGCCGTCGTGATGTCGATTTTTCTTGTCGTGCTGGTGGACCTGGTTTTTACGTGCCTGTTCTTTTTCGTGAGCGGAAGTTAGGAACGTGTGACCTTGCCAACGGAAATGGAAAACTCAGATTCGCTCGATTCGCAGGCGATGATCTCGCTGCGCGATGTGCGCGTGAGCTATGGCGAGGTCGAGATTCTCCACGGCATCACCTTCGACGTGAAGCGCGGCGAAACCCTGGTGATCCTGGGAGGTTCCGGCTCCGGCAAGAGCACGCTATTGCGGACACTGGTCGGTTTGGAAAAAACGAGCTCCGGAGAAATCTGGATCAAAGGCAAAAACATCGCGGCGATACCCGATGCGGAAATGGACGAGATTCGCAAAAAGATCGGCATGTCGTTTCAGGGAGGCGCGCTTTTTGGCTCCATGACCGTCGGCGAGAATGTGGCCCTGCCGCTGCGCGAGCACACCAAACTCGAAGACTCGACGATCGAAATCATGCTGCGGCTCAAGCTCGAGCAGGTAGGGCTCGCTGGATTTGAGTATTACATGCCGTCGCAGCTCAGCGGCGGCATGAAGAAGCGCGCGGCGGTCGCTCGCGCTCTGGCGATGGACCCGGAGATTCTTTTCTTCGATGAACCTTCCGCGGGATTGGATCCGATCATTGCTGCGGGCATCGACCAGCTGATTCTCGAACTGAAGCAAGCGTTCCGCATGACCATCATTGTGGTCACTCACGAATTGGCCAGCGCTTACTTGATCGCCGATCGCATGGTGCTCATCGACAAAGGCCACCTAGTGGCCATGGGCACGACCTCGGAAATGCGTGCCAGCACCCAGCCGCGTCTGAGGCAATTCCTCGACCGTGTGCCCGAGCCGGAAGTTGCGCGCGAAATGGATTATCTGCAAATGCTCACACAAGACCGCCGCTTGTGAGGGGCACTGGCAGGGAAAGAGGACGTGATGGCAGGAAAGCGCGATCAGGTTTTTGTAGGACTGTTCGTTATCGTCGCCGCAGCGGTACTGATAGGCATGGTATTTGCCATCTCCGGAGCCTTTGGCCGCAGCGCGAAAACCTATCATGCTTACTTTCCGTTCGCCGGCGGGCTGGAGCAGGGCGCGACGGTCCGCTACGCAGGTGGCCCCAAAGTGGGCCGCGTGGATAAGTTATCCATCGACCCAAAAAATCCCGCGCAAATCGACGTAGTTTTCAGCGTAGAAACCGATCTGCCGGTGAAGACCGACAGCCACGCCAAGATCATGAGCATGAGTCCTCTTGGCGACAATCATTTGGAGATCCTCCCAGGCGGCGCGCGGACCGTGCTCGCACCTCCCGGCTCGGTGTTACCGTCGGATCCATACTTGGATTTCAATGCACTGACCGCGCAGATCAATGACCTCGCGCCGCAAGCGAAGCAACTCATTGAATCGCTAAACGATCGCTCGGCGGAGTTGAAAGTGACCGTCGAGCGCGTGAATGACCTCTTGAACGCCCAGAACCGTGCGAATCTCTCCGCGACGCTCGCGGACACGCGCGGCCTGATCGAAGAAAACCGTCCGCAGATCAAATCCACTATCCAGCATCTGGACAACGTGAGCCAGAAGCTGGAACCGCTTCTTCAGGACCTGCGCAAGACTTCCGAGGAAGCCAACAAAGCCCTCACGCATATCGACGAAGTTCTCGGAGAAAACCGTGCCGATGTACGCCAGGCGGTCGTCGAGCTTCGCAAATCCCTGACGACCCTTACCGATATTACTGGGCGCGTAGACCAAACGCTCGACGTCAACACCGAAAATATAGACGAGCTTCTCGATAATTTCCGCCGAGTCTCCCAGAATCTCAAGGAATTCACCGACACCATCAAGAAACGTCCCTACACTCTCATTCGCGCGACGAATCCCCGCGAACACCAACCGGGTGCGCACCAGTGAAGCGAGGAAATGAAGAACTTATGAGGAGGCCTATGGAAATGCCGCGCGCCGGTCGCAAATTCCTGATTTGTCGAATGACGCTAACCTCGGAAATCACGGTTTCGCTGCTTGCGCTGGCGGTTGTTTTGGCAGCCGGCTGTGGCGCAGCCCGCCCGAGCAATTACTACCAACTCACGGTGCCCGCAGACTCGGCTCCCGTGGCGAACTCCAATCCTCTGCCCATCACCCTGCTGATCGGCCGCCTCACGGCTCCCGCTCTGTATCGCGAAGACCAAATCGTTTACAGCTCTGGCGCCGAAAACATGGGGACGTACGAGTATCAAAAATGGTCCGAGCCGCCCACCGAAATGATTGCGGAGGTTATGCTAAGGCAATTCCGCGCATCGGGCCGCTACCACGGTGTGTACACTTTGCGTAGCGATATTCACGGAGACTTTCTTTTGCACGGACATCTCTATGACTTCAAGGAAGTCGGGGGGAACCCGCTCGTTGCCCGGGTCACCATGGAATTGGAACTCCGCGAAATCAAAACGAGCGCCGTGGTTTGGACGCACTTCTATACCCATGACGAGCTCGCCAACGGGAAAGACGTTGGTGCGGTTGTCGCGGCCCTCAACAAGAATGTCCAGCAAGGCATAGCCGAATTCCGCGCAAGCCTTGATCAATATTTTGCCGAGCATCCGCCTGCGCAACCCGCCCTGAAGCCCTAGCTCGGAATGGAATTTTCGATCATCGCGCGGCGTTCTCAGCCGGAGCGCCGCAGTGTCAGCAGCGTGACGTCGTCATCAAGCTCCGGGCTTCCTCTGTGATGTTGCACGCCTTCCAGCAGCGCCGCGGAAAAATCCGGCAGCCGGACTGGCCCCGGCAGTTTTGCCAGCGTCGATTCCGCCAATTGCAGAAAGCCGCGCGGCGTCAGTTGGTCGCCGGCGGGCGACTGTACTTCAGTCGCACCATCGGAAAACGCGAGGATCATGTCGCCCGGCCGAAGCTGAACGCTCTGCTCGCTATACATTTCGCCGGTGACGAAACCGAGCGGCAAGTTCTCCATGCCTTCTCCAATCTCGAGAAACTTGCCCTCGCGTGCCCGCCACAGCAACATCCGCGGATGCGCGGCATACGCAAAATTAAACTCGCCCGTCCCGCCATCAAATGTGCCGGTCACCACGGTTGTCAGCCGCAGCGCTTCACTCGACTTCTCCGAATCCAACGTAAATTCATCGTTCAGCGCCGCCAGCAGCCCCGCGGTATTCCGAATATCCTGAAACTTGTGCAGCAAGTGATGCACGTGCCGCGCCACTTTGCTGGCCACATACCCATGCCCCACACAATCCGCCAGCACCACCCGCGCAATATTGTCACTGCAAGAAAAGACCGCTGATAGGTCTCCGCCGCTCTCCGCTCCGGACGGTATGGCGATGACATCCGCTTCCAGCCCAGCCAACTCAAGCGAACGGTGGGCTTTTTCGTTACCCGCCCAGAGTTCCATGCAACCGAACGGCCGCGCCGCCGACGTGGTGCACGCAAATACTTCCGGTTCGATCTTCTTGAACTTCATAGGGATTTTGATGCGCGCACTTGCCGATTCGCTACGCCCAGCCGGGAGTCATCCCCCGCGCAGAATTATCCCCCAGTTTACGCAATCTATTACCCAGATTGGAATTCCGCCAAAACGCGCGTGGCAGGCCCGTTTCCGACGTAGGTGTTCCACGATCACCAAAGGAGAAATGACTGAGGAGTGCCCAGTTGCTTGAGTGATGAGGGTAGGCCTCTCCGAACCGGCTTGCAGGAGCGGGTTTCAAAGCAGCCTCGACGGTTGTAACCAAGAGCTATGGTCGCAAACCTGGAAGGTCTACGGGCGGAACAGCATCCGGCATAAGAGGTGGCCTGAGCTGCTCCAGATAATCGTTTTCAGCGGCTTTACAAGTCGCACTCCGGTTACGTGAATCATCAGGACCTCGCTAGTCCAAACGGGAACTTTCTGACGGCAGACATGGTTTTCAACAAGGTTCGTCAGACTGTCGAATGTGACCTATGGACGGTGATGGAATGTGGAGCAAAGTGAGATTCTCTGAATCAGACTAGCCTGCCCGATAAAAGATAGAGATTTAAAATGATTTATTATTGACAGCTTTCCGATAATTGGCTATACATATTTGCATCTGCAATATACGTAGTCGATTACACATCCCCCAGCCCAGTTTTAGAAAGGCAACTGTTGTCTTTTCCAGCCAGACTGTTGCGCCTCGGCGATTACCGTCCTCCGAAGAGCACGGGCAAATCTGCCGACTGACCGGAAGACGACTTTAGATTCGGCGGTTCTCATCGACGCTAACAACATGTAGCTGGGGGCTTTTCATGAAAAGAATATCGACGCTCTTTGAAATCATCCTATCCGCGGCCCTATTGTTCCTTGGTCTCTATATGTTGTACGAAGGAAGCTCAAACGAACCGACCAGCGAGGCTGCGATCCTGATCGGTGGTGCAGTCTGCTTTACAGTGAGCACTATGACCCTAGTCTCCGCCGTCAAATCCCTCGTTTGGCACCGTCGAATGCTGCGGCACTCAATGCGTAACGACGATCTGGACACTTCCTCTCCTGAGCACAATCATGGTTGGTGAGATGTCAGCAAGCGGCATATTTTGGGGACGGAGCTGGGGCGCCTGATTGACGCGGTAATCGGCGAAGTGCTGCTTCATCATCTTCGGTAGCACGACTTCACGTCCACTGGGAAAATCATCCGGCCGCGTCCAGAGTTTGAAGTGGCACCAAAAGGAAGGGTGCTTTCTGTCCTTCGTATGTATTTATCGCCAGAAAGTCTTGACATTCCAGTAACCAAAAGATGTTCTGTTTATACAACATGGCGTTATAATGTTGTTATGCCACGCAGTCTAAGATGGATTAAGAGCCAGAATTTTCAGGGCTTCGGTTGCTCTGCGTGTAACTGGAAGTTTAATCCTTCTGGCGTGCCCATGGGTGCGTCGCTTGATGAAATGAAGCGGAAGTACGAAGCCCAGCGTGACAAAGAATTTGCTGCCCACGTTTGTGTGACACGTACCAATACCATCTACCAAAAAACAACATAGATCAGCAGCGGACTTTGGATTTGCCACTCCTTGGTGGTGCTCAACACGTCAGCTATACCTGATATTCGACTTTCGTAATACGATGGTCTGGTCATGTCCTTGGGAAGCCAGCAGCCCCCGATACCCGCGTTCTTGTGCATTCCGGACTGCCATGACCGCCACAACCGCGGCGTGAGCAAAGTTCGACCATGCGTCGAAGGCGATCAGGCTGCGGGTTGCCGGCAAGTGCGATTGCCTCGAGGCTGACTGCATCTGGCTCGTCTTCACGGCTGGACGGTCTGAAAGGGCGAACAACCGTGACCAGCAGGAGCACAACGGTAAATCAATGCAGCAAGCCAACAGGGTGGTTCGGCCGATTCACTCTGTGGCGAATGAATTCCAGCCATTCCAAGCTAACAGACTGGGGCTTAAAGCACATCTCGATAGAGAACCACCACACCATCCTCGATGTAGGTTGCGGTGGCGGCAGGACAGTCAGTAAGTTAGCGGCGATCGCCACGCAGGGAAAGGTCTACGGCGTCGATTATTCCAACGAGAGCGTCGCCGCCACAAAGAGAACGAATGCACCATGGATAGGTCTCGGCCGCGTGGAGATCCGGCAGGGCTCTGTTTCTCAGTTACCGTTTCCGGACGGCATGTTCGATCTCGTCACGGCTGTGGAAACACACTTCTGGTGGCCCGACTTGCCCGGTGACATGCGCGAAGTCTTCAGAGTCACGAAGCCCGGTGGCGCGCTCGTCCTCATTGCGGAGATCTATAAGGGAGCGAACACCATGGCTGCGAAGCTTGCCGAAAAATTCGCCTCACGAACGGGGATGACACTCCTGAGTGTTAATGAGCATCGCGAACTCTGCACAAACGCCGGTTACTCGGATGTGCAGGTAGTTGAGGAACGCGACAAAGGATGGATTTGTGGGGCAGGCAGAAAGCCGATAGTCAACTGATCGACGCGCTAATCGCACATCTGCTGGTGCCGCTTCCTATCTCCGGTAACGCGAGTAACCGGGCGCTCGGAGGGATGCGGCCTCCCTTTGTTTCGGCGGTGGGCAAAACTAGGATCCTACTGACAATGCTCGGGCCAGCGATACAGGCATGTCCACTGCTCTGAGCGTGCGAGATTCAACCCAGTATCTTGTCCCTAAGAATCCGGTGATGGCGGCTAGGAATACAACGCATCCCACTTGTGGGGTCGTGGGTATCCGCATATCTATTCAGACTCGCAGGACCGCGAAAATGTTCCCGGGCTTCGACAAACTGACTCACCACCCAACGGTCCACAGGATCGCTCGAACAGCAAGGAGCGCGCACTCCCGAGCGTTGCCTAAATCGTTGCAACCTGGATACGCCACCTTTCTGGGACCGCGCCTCTTGCTAAACTATTTGAGAGGAATCGCGTCCCCGCGCATGAGCCCCCATGACACGGACCGCCGCCATCTCGAGCGGCAAATCGTCTACGCTCGCCCAATCGTCGTTTTGCTTTCCATTTTGGCGTTGCTCCAGCAGCCGGATCCCCAAGCAGCCAAGCGCTCCATCTCTTTCCTCGTCGCTTATCTAATCCTTTCTCTCGCGGTCATTCCACTCGAGCGTTTCCTCCACCAACGTTCCTGGCACTTGCCGATCGCCTGCGATCTCCTGGCCCTCGGCTTTTTCATGTACATCAGCCCGCTGTCCGTGCCCGTCTGGTTTCCGTATCTCTTCATTTGCTGGGTCGCGGGCATGCGCTGGGGACTCCGCGCCGCCATTCCGCTCGCCGGTGCGCTCGCATTGATTCTGGTTCTCCTTACTGCCGTCAAAGCCGAAATTGGCTGGATGCGCGTCATTGCCTGGGTAGGTCTCGTCGGCGGCACCTTCGCCGGCGGCGCGGCCCTCGCCTTCCTCGCGGACCGCAGCCGCCACTTTGCTTCGCAAAACGACTTCTTCTCGCGCATCACCGCAACTCTGCAGGTAGACCAAGGCCTCGCCGAGTCCCTGCGCCTTCTCCTCGACGAACTCGCCAGAGCGTTCGAGGTTGAGGTCGCCCTCCTAGCCTACCGCGACACCGATCTCGAGCGCATCTACCTCTGGCGCCTAAAGCTCGGCGAGAGCGAGCGGCTAGTCCCCGAAAATTACCCCATAGCCCGCGCCGACGGCTTCCTTCTCGACGACATGGACGCTACCGTCTGCTGGAACAGCCTCCAAGGCGCCGGCAGCGGCTTCGGATGGGATCGCCGTGACGGCCGCCGCCTAAACACCCTCCCCCGCCTCCCTGGCCCCACCCAGCAAGAGTTCAGCATACGCTCCATGCTTTCCGTTGCCTTCGAACAGCTCGGCCAGCCCGCCGGTCGCCTCTTCCTAATCAACGGCCGCAAGCCCTTTGAGCGCCCCGACCTAGCCTGGCTCGAACGCATCTCCCGCCACGTCGGCCCCCCGCTCGAAAACGTCTTCCTCCTTCGCCATCTTCGCGCCCGCGCCATCGAAGGCGAACGCAGCCGCATCTCCCGCGACCTCCACGACGGCATTCTGCAAACCCTGCTCAGCATCGAAATCCAGCTCGACGTCCTCCGCCGCAAAGTCGTAGCCTCCCCCGACCAGGCCGAAACCAGCCTCGGAAACCTCCAGCACACCGTAAAAAACGAGTCCGCCGAGCTCCGCCGCATGGTCACCGACCTCCGGCCCTTGCGCGTCCAGAGTGCCGACCTCGTCGACCTCATGCAGGGTTTCGCCGAGCGCTACCGCAACGAATCCACTCTGGCCCTCGACGTCATGATCGGATCCGCCGACCTCCACGCCCCCGACCGCGTCTGCCGCGAGATTTTCCAGATTTACCGTGAAGCACTCAACAACATAAAAAAGCATGCGAAGGCTTCCCATGTCGTGGTAAAACTGACGCAGGATGACAGCCGCATGGTGCTCGTTGTGGATGACAACGGCGAGGGCTTTAGTTTTGCCGGCCGGTTTACCGGGGATGAGCTCGACCGGCTGCGGCTGGGTCCGATTTCCATCAAGGAGCATACGCGTACTGTGGGAGGAGTTTTGACCGTTGAGTCAAACCCTGGCCATGGAGCGCGACTAACAATCGAAGTCCCGCTCGGTTGACATGGCCAAAACTAAACAGCAAATTCGCGTCCTCCTAGCGGATGACCACGCTATCTTTCGCGACGGCCTCCGCAAACTCCTCGATGCCGACGATGACATCACCATCGTTGGCGAAGCCCAGAACGGCGCCGAGTGCATTAAACTCCTCGCCAAACTCAAGCCCGAAATTCTTTTGCTGGATCTCCGCATGCCCGATAAAGACGGCCTAGCGGTCCTCGAAGAAGTCAATTTCGATACGCTGCCAACACGCGTCATCGTGTTGACGGCTGCTGAAGACGACCGCGACGTTGTCCGGGCCATGCGCCTGGGCGCTCGCGGCGTGGTTCTCAAGCAGTCTGCCACGGATCTGCTAGTAAAAAGTATCCATCGCGTTCACGCCGGCGAAATTTGGCTCGATAACCGCATGACCGCCGAGGTCATGAAAGCGTTCTCAAAATCTTCCGAGTCTGGCCCGCGCCGAGAAAAGCCCCTGCTCAGCGACCGCGAAAAAGAGATCGTCCAGCTCGTTGCCCAGGGCTTCCGCAATAAAGAAATCGGCGAGAAACTTTTCATCAGCGAGCAGACCGTAAAGAATCACCTGCACAATATCTTCGACAAACTAGGCGTCTCCGACCGCCTCGAACTCGCACTCTACGCCATCCACCACCGCCTAATCGATCAGACCTAGCCGCCCCGCGATTTCTTTCCGAACGCTATCCACGACCGTCCAATCCCACCATCGTCCCGTTCCCAACTAAAGGAAAGTGCTGCCGGCTTTTACAGGATTCCCGGGATAGGCAAAAAACTCTATGTCCCTGATTGTGGAGCTGGGAGGAGAGCGGAGTAGCGAAACTCTTGCTAGAAATCGAAGGGCCGGGCCTGGCGCAGCGGTCTGCTCTGCTCATCACCCTTCATTTCAGAAAGGCCGTGCCATGCCGTTTCGTTGTCCATGGTGTCAGAGCGACCGCACCCGCAGATCCAAAAAGAGGGGTTTTTCGAGGCATTCTTGGCTCAGTTCTCGGTCCTGCCATTTCGCTGCGACCGTTGCGACTACCGCTTTTTCCGCAACGCCGCGAAACTGAAATCGCGTACCGGCTCGTCGACAAGTGCGGACCCGTTCTCGGCACTCCAGACCCCGCCTGAGACGCTGACCGTCTCGCTGCCGAGGTAGCAGCTATCCTCCATAAAAACCTACCCTCGCAGCGGTCGTGGACCTTCGCCAAAAGTTGACGAGCCCCGAATCCATTCTCTCTTGACAGCTGTCCCGGTCTTGTATATAACCAAATGGTTGTACAACCTGAAGGTTATGCAATGACTTCATCCGATCGACTCGATGCCACTTTCGCGGCCCTCGCCGATCCAACTCGCCGCGCCATCCTCGCCCGCCTCGCGTCCGGAGAAGCCTCGGTCACGGAGCTCGCTGAACCTTTTGAGATGACTCAGCCGGCCATCTCCAAGCACCTGAAAGTCCTGGAGCGCGCCGGCCTTATCTCGCGCGGCCGGGACGCGCAGCGCCGCCCCCGCCGCCTAGAAGCCAAGCGGTTCGCGGAGGCCACCGAATGGCTCGAGAAGTACCGCCGCCTGTGGGCCGCCAACTTCCAGCGCCTGGACACTCTCTCGACCAGTTGAAACTTGGTGAATTGAGAAAGAAGGAAAAGAAACCGCCACGCACAAAAAACTAGAGCAGATCACCAATGCCGCACTCTGAAATCTTGAAAGTCAAAATACCCACAGACCGCGAGATCGTCGTGACTCGCGTCTTTACTGCGCCGCGCAATCTAGTCTTCGAGGCCTGGACTAACCCAAAATAACTGCCGCTCTGGATGCTCGGCCCGGACGGGTGGACCATGCCCGTCTGCGAAATGGACCTCCGCCCCGGCGGCCCATGGCACTTCGTCTGGCGTCACTCGAGCGGCAAAGAGATGGAGATGCGCGGCGAGTATCGCGAAGTCAAACCGCCCGAGCGCGTAGTCTCCAGCGAGTCCTGGGGCCCCGACTGGCCCGAAACCCTCAACTCCGTCGTCTTCAGCGAGCACGCCGGGAAGACCACCGCCACGATTACCCTTCTCTACCCGTCCAAGGAAGCTCGTGATGCCGCTCTCAAGACGGACATGAAGCAAGGCCTGGCGCTAAGCTACGACTGCCTTGAAAACTACCTATCATCGCTGACGGTTTGAGCGACACGGAAGGCCCGGAGGTCATGAACGAAACACACCAGCCAGGCCGCGCTCCCGCCGAATACAACTATCGCAACAAGGAAGAGATGTCCCGAGCGATGGGCCACGCCGTCCTTCTCGAGGGTGAAGACCACGGCCTGAGCGTCTTCTTTTGCCCGGACTACGCCATCTTCCACACCTACTCGACCTACGCCCGCGGCACGGAATCCCTCACGGACACCTATGGCCTCCTCGACACCACACCTTATGGCCGCCAGCAAGCCTTTGAAGACGCGCCCCCCGGCTGGCCTCAAAACCCGACCTACGGAAAGCCCTCGACAGCGCCTGCCGACGGCTGACCATCGCACCGGTACTGTGGCCGGCAATTCACATGCTCGCTCGCCGTCAACCCCCGCTTGATGGATCGGCCTCTCTCAAAGGAATCTGCTCACGATATTCCAATTCGGATTCGAATCAGCGGCCTATCTCTTCGCTTTCTTTCTGCGATCTTTACAGAGTGTTTCCAGCAAATATTTCACCGACGCGCATTCCCGAATCACTGCTTCAAGCTTCGGCACCGTCGCGTTCAACTCGCTCTCTTCCACAATCCCGTCCGCCAAAGTATTGGCAATGCTTTCCAGCGCCGAGCCCACATCCTTCATGAGCTTGGAGATAACCAAAAACTCTTTTTCCGAAGTCTCTTGCGGATCTGGAATCTTGAAAGCCACTCTTCCCGCCTGCGATTCAAGCACATCCAAAGCTTCGAAATTCTTCAAAAGCATGCATACCTTCGGCAGTAGTTCCGCCGGGATGGGGCGGTCCCCCCTGAGCCAATACATCAGGGAGCGATAATTCGTTCCCAACTGCTGCGCCAATAACCGGGTGTCGTACTCTGCCCTCGCTTCCACAACCTGGCTCAGCACGTTCGCTAGTGTCTTTGCGGCCACAGTCTCTTCCTTTGTCGCGGCTCCGTCAGTTCAAAAAAGCCATCATTTTGAACAGTGAAAGGGTGCATTGTAACTGAATTGCATGCTTTCGCCGTAAGCGGTTTAATGAGCCCATCAAGGCAGAGTAGATTGCCAGTTTATTAATGGCCATACGAAGCCAATTTCCTGATTGAAAAGAGCAGCTGGCACAGTCTACGATGACCCCGTATCCCGAATAAAACGCAAGGGTTCTCTTAGCTACCGGATATGATACGGGCGGATAGTGGACGGATTTGATACGGTGAGTCCGGTCTTGCTGGCCTCGGGTTTATGAGTTGGTGCGCATCCCGGCTGTGCGAGCAGGACGGACGAAGCAAGGACGTGACCCATGCCCTTCATGGACCTGATCAAGAAGGCTATTTTTGAAGAGGAGCCGGTGGCGCAGCACCCTGCCAAGCCTGCTCCCAGCTCCGCAACGGCCCCCGGGCCCCTTGATTCCGCCGCTGCTCCCGCCTACGTGCCGATGGGCACGCGCGACAATCAGTTCTATACGCGGCTGGCCAAGCAAACCGACCTCTCCGCGGTTCCCGAGCTGGCCAAGATTGAAGCTTTTGCTGCGCCGCTTACCTCCGTCATCACCGATAAAGCACTGCGGTACAAAGCGGCCCTGGCCACCGCCCAATCGCAGGGCAGCTTGACGAAAGATGCGATCCTGAAGGGTTTTGACAGTTTGCTGAATGTTCTCAATTCCTCGGCGAGCACTTTCACCAAGCAAACCGACGATGTTTCACGAACGGAAGTCGATGCCAAGCTCGCCCAGATCACCGAAGTCAACGATGCCATTCAGCAAAAGCAGAAAGAGATCTCCAACCTCCAACAACAAGTGAAATCCCTTCAATCGCAGGCGGAAGTATCGCGTACGAAGCTGCAGGAGGCGAAAACCAATTTTGCGGCCGCGCTGGAACGTCGGCGCGCCGAGATCCAGCAACAACGCAAGGAATTCGAAACGATTTTGGGATAGGAGACACCATGGCGACCACTCCAAGTTCTCCGATTTTGCAAGGTTTGAAGAATTTCTGGCAGCGGCCTGAAGGGACCGTCGGGAAAGTCGTGCTGGTCCTCGGGGGCATCGCGGTAGCGTACGGCTTCGTCCAGATTCTTCCGTTCCTGATCGCAGCGGCGACCGACACTTTACACCTGGCCCTGCTGATCGGGGGGATACTAGTGTTCCTTTTCATCGTCACCGACAAACGCGTGCGAACCCTCGGGAAGCTCATCTTTCAGAGCGTCATGAGGTTTCTCACCGGACTCTTTATCGAGCTGGACCCCATCGGCATCCTCAAGAACTACATCGGTGAAATGAAAAAAAATCTCGCCATCATGGACGAGCAGCTCGGCAACCTGAATGGATCGATCCGCACGCTGCAGAACCAGATCGACACGAACCAAAAAGATGCCGAGCACAGCATGGCGCTGGCCAACCAAGCCGACAAGAAGATGGCCGCAGGCGGGTTGACCTCTCTCGATCAGCAGCAGTACCTGTCCGCCAAGGTCACCAATCAGCGGCATGGCGCCAGCCTCATCAATATCAACAAATCGCTCATCGATTTGCGCGACAAGCTCAAGATCCTGTATGACCAGCTCATCCGCTGGCGGGCCACTGCGGAATTCCAGGTCACCGACAAGGAGAATCGCGTTAGTGAAGAAGAGATGCGGCGGAAAGCGCTGAAAAAGGCTTATTCCGTGTTCCAGGCAGCAAAAAAGATCTTTCGCGGCGACCCCGTTGCCAACCAGATTTACGACCAGACGTTGGAATACCTCGCAGATGACGCCGGCCAAATGCTGGGAGAGATGGAAGATTTCAACCGTCTTGCTAACAAGCTTATGACCAACATGGACTTGGAAACGGGCGCTATCAACGATGAGGCCGTCAAGCAATTGTCCGAGTTTCAGCAGAAGCTCTTGCCGGCATCCGTGACCGCGGTGCCCGGTGGCGTGCCAGACCAGTCCGCGGCCATACCCGCGAATAAGAAAGACGATTACAGCGATTTGATCAAGTAACTCGGAGGCGGAGGAAAGTTCAAATGTTTAACGATAAAATCTCAACACCACCAACGGGGCACCGGCTGAAGCCGGGCGCAAAGATCGTTCTGCTTCTCATCGTAGGCGCAGTCCTCTTCTTCGGTTTCCGCACTGCGGTTAGCCGTGGGTGGATTCCCGCGCCGGGCATCGCAAAGGCACTCATTCCCGCGAAGGCCGCTCTGCCGGACTTGAAGGAAGCAGTCGTCGCCAACGTCGAACCCGCGCCTTTTCCGGAAGCAGGTTCCGCGTCGGTAAAGGCTCCGCTCATTCGCACTGAAATTTGGGCTTGGAACGCCCAGATGAACTATATCTACGCCAATGGCGGTCCGGACACGACTCGCAACAGTCTGATGGAGAAGCATGGCGCAAACGTGAAGTTAATCCGCCAGGATGATACCGGCCAGATGCAGAACGACTTGATTGCTTGCGCCAAAGAGCTCCACGACGGTGCCAGCCAATGTTCCGCCGGCGCGAACTACGTCCTGATCATGGGTGACGGCTCGGGACAGTTTTTTGCTGCCGTCAATCCGCAGCTCAAGAAGCTGGACAGCGGCGCTGGTGAATACATCGCGCAGGTCATCGGCTCTACGGGATATTCCCGCGGAGAAGACAAACTCATGGGTCCTCCAGAATGGAAGTCGGACGCGCAGGCCGCTAAGGGCGGCCTCGTCGCTGGAGTTCTTCGCGACGGCGACTGGAATATCGCCATGAAATGGGCTGCGGACAACCAGATCAAGAACAACCCGGACGAAAAAACATGGGATTCCGACGCGCTCAATTGGGTGAATGCTCCGGACTACATCAAAGCCGCGGAGATCTATAACGCCAATACCTGCGAAGACCGAAAGGTAGTTCACGATGGCCGGCTGACCGGCGAGACAAAGAACGTCTGTGTGAATGGCGTCGTCACCTGGACGCCAGGCGACGTCAACGTAGCCCACGGCCGCGGCGGCCTGGTCTCCATCGTCTCTTCAAAGCAATACCGCTCGCAGATGCCGGATGTCATCATAGGCATCAAGAAATTCAATCAGGACCATCGCAACGAAGTTCAGGGAATGCTGGCCGCCAGTTTTGAAGCCGCCGACCAATTGAAGGCTTTTCCAGAAGCGCTGAAGCGCGCAGCGGCCATCAGCGCGAAGGTTTACAACGAACAGAACGGCGAATACTGGCTCAAATACTACCAGGGAACACGCGAACAGGACAAAACCGGAAACATGGTGGACCTCGGCGGCTCTGCCGTCAACAATCTCAACGACAATCTTCTGTTGTTTGGATTGCAGCCTGGCTCCAATAACAATTTCCGTTCCACGTACACGGTGTTCGGGAACATCGCGACTCAGCAGTACCCTGAACTTTTCAAGGATGCCAACAAGATTCCGGACGTGAAAGAGATCCTCGATACTTCCTACGTTCTCGGAGCCTCATCGATGCTCTCCCAGACCGGCGCGGAAGCTGATGTCGCCAGCTTCAGTTCGAGCGGCGATACCGGAACCGTCGTTTCGAAGCGCGACTGGAGCATCGAGTTCGACACCGGCAAGTCCTCATTCACTGCGGACGGCGAACGCAAGATGTATGAGATCAAAGACGACCTCGCCATTGCCGGCGCTTTGTTCGTCACCTTGAACGGACACACGGACAATACCGGCTCTCGAGAGGGCAACATGGACTTGGCCGAGCGGCGTGCCCAGGCCGTGCGGGACTGGCTGCAAAGAAAAGCTCCCTCGAACTTCCCCGACAGCCGTTTCCGCATTCATGCCTACGGCGACTCCAAGCCGTTGGCATCGAACGATACAGCAGAAGGAAGAGCGAAGAACCGGCGCGTGGAAATCATCCTGTCAGGCAAAGAATAGGACCTTCGGTGCCCATCCTGAAGCCTGTGGCAGGTAGTGTAGCCGCGACTGCCCCTGCAGCCGGCGGACCAGTCAGCTTCCTCGACGAGGTACTCGGCGCGTTTTCTCCGAACCGCGTGATTTCGAAATCGGCGCTCCGCTTTATCATTGTGTTCCAGATCGCCGTACTGCTGGTGGTGTGGTCGACATCGTCCTATGTATTCCTGCCCAAGCCGCTGGGGGTCTGGCGCGCCTTCGTCGATCTCTGGAACCACGAAGGCTTAGGCCAGGAGCTGATTGTCAGCTTCCTCTTGAACGTGCAAGCCATGGCTTGGGCGACGGTGATTTCTCTGGGGCTGGCCTATTTGACGGTGGTCCCGGCGTTCCAACCCATCGCACATGCCGTCTCCAAGGGCAGATTCCTTGGCATGGTAGGTCTTACGTTTTTCTTTACCATCATTTTTGCCAGTGGCCACCGCTTGAAAGTGAGTCTCCTGGTCTTTGGCGTCTCCGTGTTCTTTGTCACCAGCATGATCGACGTGGTGGCCCAGGTGCCCAAAGAAAAGTTTGACCTGGCCCGTACTCTGCGCATGGGCGAATGGCGCGTAGTTTGGGAAGTGATCATTCTCGGCCGGGCCGATGCCGCATTCGATGCCATGCGCCAGAACGCCGCGATGGGCTGGATGATGCTAACCATGGTCGAAGGCATATCGCGGTCGGAGGGCGGCATCGGAGCGTTGCTGCTCAACCAGAATAAACACTTCCGGCTCGAGGCTGTCTTTGCCATTCAAATCGCCATCCTGCTGATTGGCCTGTTTCAGGACTACGCGCTGGGATTGGCCAAAAAGTTTCTCTTTCCCTACGCAGATTTGCAATTGGAAAAACGGTAGCAGCTTACGAAATTGTGAGGATGGCCCTTGCCCCAACGATGTAGGTACACCGATACGCTTCTCAAGGTTGACCACGTCAGTCTCTCCTACGACGGCAAGGTCATTCTTCGCGACGTAAACGCGGAAATCCGTGACATCGTGCGCGACGACTGTACCCAGGGCCAAGTGGTTGGCTTTCTCGGACCTTCAGGCATCGGCAAGACTCAGCTCTTTCGCATCATCGCGGGGCTGAATCAACCCACTTCCGGACAGGTACTCGTTAATTCCACGCTCACTCCGGTAAAAGCCGGCATGGTCGGGGTTGTCGCTCAGAACTATCCGCTGTTCGAGAATCGCACGATTTTCAGCAACTTGATGCTCGCCGCGAAGCAAACCGAGAAGAATACCGACGCCGCACACGAAAAAGTTTTGAAGTACTTGAAGCGCCTGGACATGCTCGAATGCTCGCAACTCTACCCGGCGCAGATTTCCGGCGGCCAGCGGCAGAGAATCGCCATCGTCCAGCAACTTCTGTGCAGCGAGCACTTTCTCCTGATGGACGAGCCGTTCTCCGGACTCGACCTGGTCATGGAAGCCAAGGTCTGTGAACTCGTCAATGAAATTGCCTGCCTCGACGAATTGAATACCATCATCGTTGTGACCCACGATGTCACCGCTGCGGCGACAGTCGCTGACCATCTCTGGCTTATGGGCCGCGATCGCGATGCCGGCGGCAATATTATCCCCGGCGCGCGCATTCAAGAGACTTACGACCTAATCGATCGGGACCTCTGCTGGCATCCGGGCATCACGAACTCCACAGCGTTTCTGGAATTTGTCCGCGAAGTGAAAGAAAGATTCCAGACTTTATAAACAGAATGGCCTTGCCGGGCGTCTCCGTCGTCCTGTTTGTGGTCGGCAATGGACCACCAGGACGGACAAAGCGTGTCACTCGCTGGCCGCGTGGTATGCAGACGCAGAACGCGCGCGATGAGCCCCGCGGCCAGCGACCAGCAGGGTGCACCCCATCTTCTTGTAACGGCACCCGGTGCGGACCTAGGGAAACGCACATAACTACACTGTTTTCATGCTCTTACACACGATTTTCCGCCAATCGTGTTGGGCCCTTCCGGGTACCACTTCGGTGCTCTTTTCTCGTCGCATTTCGAGCCGCAGCGCAATCCCGGCGCCTGACCCGTTTGCACTTTGGCGCCCATCGCCATTCGCCCATCATCTGTTACCATTCACCTTTTCCACAGCCGTCCTAGTACATCGGTACTTTCCAATGTTCAATCGATTTTGTACCCGCAGTCCTATTGTTCCCTGGACCGCTCCCGGATACACTCTGTCTTCAATCAGGAGGTACGCCTTGACCGGTTCAGAACGCCGCACTACTCAACGCTTCCAAATGCGGCTACCGCTGACTGTCCGTTGGACAACGGGCGCTGCGGTTGGCGAGACAAGCACCGAATCCCGCGACGTCAGTTCTCGCGGAGTGTACTTCTTTCTTTCCAAGGACGTGCGGGAAGGCTCGCCGGTAGAAATTCTCCTGACACTGCCGAACGAAATCACTCTAGCTGGCCCGGTTCGCGTGCGCTGCCTCGGCCGCGTCCAGCGGACTGAGCCGCGCGACGAGGGCGCCATCGGCGTGGTCGCCGCGATCGAGCGGTACGAATTCCTCCGCGGCGACGACGACTCGAAGTAAGAACTCGTCGCCGTAGCTGTATCACGCTCCGGCTGAATTTCGCAGTAACCGGATCGCCGAGAGGCAGTGCTTCTTAAGAGTTTCTTGAAGCAAGGGCGTCGCTCGAGAAACCTCGATTGCCGCCTGCGGCGCGCCTGAAGCGCAAAATATTTTCACAAGTTTCTTGCTCGCTCACTGCGGAGGCGGGCAGGATGAGCCGGGGTACCTCGGCCCCTCAGCGGAGCGCCCCGGCTGCTTTTTTCCGCTAGCTGAATTTCTTTTCGAGCGGGCTGACGTCTTCTTTGTCTTTCTTCGGAAAATACGTGGCTTCCTCAAGAATTCCTTCGTTGCTTCACTTCGGCAAAAAACGAATGATCAGACCGGTGATCGCGTCATGCCACGCGTGGGTGATGATTCCGGGACGCAGATTTTGCCGGGCTTCTGCAAGGATTCCGAACATCAGGCCGTACACGCCAATGACCACCGTGGATTTTGCACCCTGATAAATGTGGCCCGCGCCAAACAGCGCCGCCGAGAGAAGCACGCCGATAGGGGCGCTGCGGGTCCAGGCGACAAACTGCCGCTGCAGGTAGCCGCGAAAAATGGTCTCTTCGCAGATGCCGGCGGTGACGGCGAGAGCGATCCACAGGAGCGATTCGAACGGGCCCTGCGGAGCAAGAAGACGCACGGCTTGGCTCACTCCCTCGGAGCCTACGGCGTGAGCCATGAGACTGAGGACCAAGATTGCGACGATCCAAAAGCCGAAAGCAATAGCGACGTCGATTAAAAAATCGGAAGCGCTTTTCCAGCTCTTCCCGACGATGTTTCGAATGGATTTTCCACGGCGGCGCAGGCCCCGGTAAACGTAGGCAACAAGAATCCATTCCCAGGCGATCGTGGTGAGATAGAAAAACAAACGATGGGGCTGATGCGCAGCGCCCTGTCGATGGACGGAGAAATATCCGATAACAGCGACTACGGAAAGGGCGAGAAGAAGGAAAAGTGTATGGACCGGACCCGCTACTTTTTCAAACTGTCGAATCGCCGGTTCCCGGCGCGTCTCGGTTGCAGCGTCGGCCACAGGTCACCTCGCTTGTTTTTGCTTCGCGCGGATTCTCTCACAACTCACGCCGCAAGCGCACGAAGCGGGCAGAAGAGGCTGGTTCGGCCGAGAACGCCGTGGGAAGCCGGCACGGAAATCCACAGGGAGCACAGTTACCTCTGCGCCTCCTGTCCTTTTGGACAGGCGATTTTCATGTGCGTTGTAGGGGATGATGGAATCCACCCAGCAGCGATTCACCGCAAACACACCGGCGCCTGCGGCCGGTCACGCTCGCGATGGTAGGTCGTAGTGTGAGCGCCATGAAGACAAGAAACGGCGCCAATCTTTCGAGTGGGGGAAAGTTTCACGATGCTCGCGGAAATACACGATACACAGAACCAACTTTCGAACCAAGTTTCTGCTGAAGAAGCGGCTGGGTCGATTTCGCTGCTCGATCTGGCGGAAATCCTCGATCAGCACAAGATGTGGGTGGAGTCGGGCGGAGAATCCGGGGTCAAAGCGGATCTTTGCGGTGTGAATCTTTCCCACTCGGATCTCACGGGAGTCAATCTGGAAGGCGCGTTTATCCAGCGCGCGAATTTGATTGGCGCGGATTTGTCGATGGCGAATCTGCGCGGGGCCAGCCTGGTGCAGGCGGATTTGCGCGAATCCAATCTACTGGGCACCGAATTGCGCGGCGCGAATTTGATGGGCGCGAATCTTTACGGCGCGGAGGGCCTGTGGGTGGGGCGGCTTGGCGGAACGAATCTTTTCGATGCCATTCTGCCGGAAACAATCGCGACCTTCGATAGCACAAAAGCAATCTCGGATGCCTCCAAGGTCGCCCGGTGGTTTTACTTTTTGATTCTGGTTGCCAGTCTTGTCTGCATTGGGCTGATCGGATTGACGACCGATGTGCGGCTGATCGTGGACGCATCCGCGATCCCCGTGGCGCGTTTCCCCAAAATTATTTCGATGACCAGTTTTTATCTGGGCGCTCCGCTCCTGCTTTTCATTTTGTATTTGCGATTTCATTTCTTGCTGCTGCGTTTGTGGGGGAGCATGTCGGCGCTGCCGGCGGTTTTCAAGGACGGGCAAACGCTGGAAAAAGACGGGCCGTGGTACTTGATGGGACTGGTGAGACGGCATTTTCGCTGGATGCGCGAAGGACGGTCGCCTTTTTGGGTATTGGAAACCATCGTAGCGACCGTGTTGGCCTATTGGGTGGTCCCGGCGACACTGTTTTTGTTTTGGCTGCGATATTTGGTCCGGCAGGACTTTCGCGGGACGTTACTGCACGCTTTTCTCCTGACGCTTTCCGTGGCGGCAGCAACGTGTGTTCCGACGATTGTCGCCCGCGTGCTGCAACCTGGAGACTTGTTGTGGCAAAAGTCAAAAAACCTGTTGCGGCTGAGCTTCACGACGGCGCGCGCAGCGTTGATTACCGGGTGCGCCCTGCTGGTTTTCTCGCTGGGCGTGAACCACGGCTTGCCGTCCGACAGAAACGTCGCGGCCCAGCACTCGCCGACGAGTGTGCTGAGATGGGCTTCGGAAGCCATGCAATCGATCGGGTACAGACCTTACGCGGAGTTGACGGAAGCGACGCTGTCCGGACCGCCGCCGCACGGGGATTGGAGTGAAGAAGCACTTGCGGCTGTGCCGGGGGCGAAGCTGAACGAAATGAATTTGCGATTTGCGCGCGCCTATAAGTCGTATCTAGTGAACGCAAAACTGTGGCGCGCAAATTTGGAGGGTGCGTATCTCTCCGAAGCGGATATGCGAGGCGCGAATCTGCGCGAAGCTGTCTTGCGGGACGCCATCCTCGACCGCGTGCTGGCGTCAAAAACGGTGATGGTGTCCGCGGATGCCAGCCGAGTGAACTTCACGGGCGCGGATTTGCGGGGTGCCGATCTTTCCTTCGCGACGCTGGAGAGCGCCCTCATGTCCAACGCCAAGCTGGGAGGCGCGTCACTCTATGCCGTGGATCTCCGCAACGCGCAAATGTTGCGCGCCGATCTTTCCCGCGCGGACATGCGAGACACGAAGATGGAGCATGCGGTGCTCTCGTTCGCCAATTTGGAGCAGACGGATTTCTCTTCGGCAAAACTGATGGAGGCCAACATGTCAGGCGCCCAGTTCAAGGGAACGATCTTGATGGACGCGGACATGCGAAACGCAGATTTGCGCGGCGCGTACTTCAACGGAGCCATTTTTCGCGGTACAGAAATCAGCGGAGCTAACGTAGCGGGCGCCGACTTGCGCGGAGCGCTGGGATTAACGGCAGAGCAGGTCTGCTCGACACACGGATGGCAGGCCGCTCAGTTTGATGCCGATGTGCTGGCGCAAACGCAAAGCCTGTGTGGCCCCCGACGGTAACTTTCCTGAGTGACTCGCTGTACGCTGATAGAACTAACCAGGCGAGTTCGAGTCTGTCTGTGGAAAACGCAACACCATCGATCTATCCGGCAAACCTGATCGACAATGAATCTGCGGCTTTCCCCCGACGCGATTCTACTTTTCTTCCTGTTACTGCCGTGCGCTCGAGACATGCCCATCGTCGGTCTCTCGAATTCCCACACCATCCAAACGCGAGGCTCGTCAGACGGCTAACGTGCAAAGCGGACCTGCGGAACCACTCGTTTTCAAGCCAACAGCGAGATGCTGGGCGTCAGCACTACGTTGTTTTTGAGCGGTTTTGCAGCGCGGCGAGAATCCACTTTTGCAGAATGATTCGGTACGGGGGCTTTACATCCCGAAACTGCACGCCCATACCCACCGCCGGCTTGACATAAATCACCGTGCCTTTGGCCTCGAAGTACTCATCGGCATAGAAGATCTTTACGAAGACAGGCGTGAGTTCGGCAAATGGAGCGAGCGTCTCGAGGTAACAGCCATGGAGACTGACTTCTGTGGCGTGAACAGAGACAGTAGCGCTGGGCGAGCTCTCTGGAGCAACCTCGGCGGCAGCGTCGAAAAAGAATCTAAAACCACGGCGGTCCTGGTCCATGGATTCTAGACTAGACCATCGGGATCGCTATTGTCGCGCGCTGGATGAAACGGCCGTCACGGATTACATAACAGGATCACCCGGCGTCAGACCCAGAATTCGTCGTTTTACCGGCAAATTGGACATATTCGGGAACCATGGTACGCGGGGGGCTTCGCCCCGGTAACGCAATGGTGAGGCCAGTGCCGCTTGTGTCGTCATTTTGCGGGAGCCGGCGATTTGTCAGAGGACGATTTCACGGGCATATCGAGGCCGGGTTGCGGGTCCTTATAGGCGCCAATAAGGTGCACAGGAACGACCGCCCCGGCATGCTGCCTCTTGAAGAAAACGTCGAAAGGCCTTAGCAGCACGGATTTGAAGCCGCTGCTCATTCTGGAGAGCTCGGCGTCGGTCTTCAGCGTGCCGTGCGGGTCGATTGCTTCGCTTTTGAGATTATACGTACCGTGCATCTGAGCGAACGCACCGGGAATAGTAAAGGACGAGTTCACAAAGGTGGCGGTCGCATCGCGAAGCTCGACGTGGCCGGCGACGTTGGAAATGACCCTTGCCGGGTCCTGGTCTTCGAGCTGCTCGTCCGGCTTTCGGCCGCGGGCTTTGTCACTGAGCGTAGCGATGTCTTTTTGCCTGGATGCTTTCGCGAATTGCCCGCCTGCAATGCCGAAGTCTCCGATGAGCCGGACCTTTTCGACAAACGGGCGGTTTCCGGGAGGGATGATCACATGCGCGCGGAAGCTTGAAATGCCACTGAACGGAGGCTTCGGTTCACGGACGAACAAACGAAAAACGTCTTGCATGCGCCCGCCCGGGACGCTCAAGTCGATAGCAGCGGTCTGGCCGTGTTGGCCGGGTTGCCCTGCGATTCTGCCATTGGCGAGGACGTGGGTCTCGAGGAAGCAGGCGGTGACGCGTTCTATTTGGACGTCGCCGTTGGTGCCGTCTATGAAGGCATGAAACTTGGCGGCCAGATGGACGGGTGCTGGCTGCGAGTGACCATAAAGTCGGGAATGCCGATGCTGCCTTGCGACTCCATGTGTCCCAAGATGCCCTGAAATCTGTCTTGAGAGGAAAGCGTGCCGGCAATGCCAGCGAAGACGCGGAGGTCGGCGTTCTGGAAAACGTAATGACCCTGTACGGGAGTCTGACCAGGATCATTGTAGTTCCAGGGGCCGAACTGTCCATGTGCGCGAATCTCGCCGGGCGGGAGAGGGTTGTGTAGGGTGACTTCGTAGTCCTATCCCAGCGGTTTACTTGGGCCGACCACGGTCAGCTTCAGAGTGTGGATGTCGAACAGGAGAGGGGACTTATTGTCGGCGCGGGCAATTTCGACGGAGGCACCGTCGGCGATAGTTTCTCCAACGCGAGTGGTGGATTCGGATTCCTGCCAAGCAGCGGGGGCGAAAGCCGCACCGCGGGGCGGGACAAAGACGCGAAAGCCGTTCATGACCATACGCGCGAGGTAGCCGGGGCGCAGGAACAGGTCGATATAGTGAGCCTCGACGCTGAATCGCTGAATGGTCACGATGGGAGGCGTGTGGGGGGAGCTGCCAAGCCGCCGGAAAGCGAGGCCCTCACCGACGCAGCCGGGATGAGGGAAAAAAGTAGAGTGGAATTTCCGGAAAGTGACGGTCGCAGGAAGATCTTCCTTGGAGAGATTGTGTGACCTTCGCTTCTGAGAACGGCCAGTGTAGAGCGATTACCATACCGGCGATAGCGGGCGCCAGCGCGACCAGGACGAGCAGCGCGGTCTTGCGGGCTTTCACGAAGTGAGCCGCGGAGAGTGGCGTTTGTCCAGCCACCATTGCAAGAGCGCGTAGATAACCACCGCAGCAGTCACTGCCACTAGGGCATAGACGAAGACTTTTAATAACAGTCCTAGTATCTCGAACAGGTCCAGCATAGATCAGCCTCACCCAATCCACACAGTAGGCCAGCAACGCATGCCTGCTCAATGCGGTAACCGCTGTAGGAATGCCCGAGAAAGTCCCTAGAACATCAACCGTAGGGATTCTTGCGTGAGACGCTATGAATTTTCAGCGGGTCTTGGCACAACTTGAGGGAGTCGACTGATGTTGACGCAATAGGCGTGTTCTCGGCGCCTGATTGGCAACTATGAAACTAGCCCGCTCACTCCTTTTGCGCATCCGGAGGCCGCGGATTCTCGCGTCAGACCTGCAGACTTTGAAGGTAGGGGACGCTGGCTTTCATCAGGTCGAGGTTCATTTCCACGAAATAGTTTTCGACGCCCCCGGTTTTTGCGGCAGTGAAGATTCTTTTCCAGTCGAGCGTGTCCTGGCCCACGGGCATGATTTTCTTCGTGGCCGCGGACCAGCCTTGGACGTGCATGGAAAAGAAGCGGCCGGGATATTTCATGAAATACTCGGCGGCGTCGTAGCCTTCGCTGATGGTGGAGATTTGGAATTGGAATTTGACTAGTTTGGGATCGAGGAGTTCGAGCAGGAGGTCGTAGGTGCGTTTGCCGTTGACCTTGGAGAGCTCGAAGCCCTCGTTGTGCAAGCCTTGCTGGATGCCGGCTTTGGCGGCGTTTTCGCCCATTTTGTTGTATTCGTCGGCGGCGCGTTTCACGTCGTCGAGTGTGGGGTTTTTCGGGCCGTCGAGGCTTGGGACGATCATTTGTTTCAGGCCTAAATCTTGCGCCCAGGCAATTCTACTTGGTTGATCTTTTCTTAGTTCCGCGATGCCGAAATGTGAGCTGATGCAGGCGACCTCCCAATCGTTCAGCATTTTGCGGAGTTCGGAGCCTTTGTATTTGGCCAGGCCGCCGAAGCCGGAGTCAGCGTAGCCCACGGGCGAGCACAGTTCGATGTTTTGAAAACCGACGGTGCCGAGTTGTTTGATGGTGCCGGGGAAGTCTTTGGCGATGCTGTCTCTTACCGGCCAAGTTTGGCAGCCGATTGGCAGGCCCAGAGGATTGGCGTGGAGTTCCAAGATGGCCGATAAGAGACTAGCTGCTGCGGCGCTGGTTGCCGCTTGTTTTATGAATTGTCTTCTGGATAGTTCTGACATGGACGGCTCCTTATTCTTTCATTTCGTTATCGATGCTCTGGCCTAAGCGGGCCGGGCAAGCTCCGCCCACAAGGCTCTCGTTACTTTTCTTCGCCGAAGAGTTTGATGTCTTCGGGGCCTTCCTGGAGCGGGCCGGTGTTGCGGCCCTGCACTAGCTCGCGAATTTGGGCGACGATATCCGGATTGGCGAGCGTGGTGATGTCGCCGGTGTCCATATGATTGGAGATGGCGGCGAGGACTCGGCGCATGATTTTGCCGGACCGCGTTTTGGGCATGTCGGGGACGATGTGGACGCGCTTGGGCCTTGCGATTTTGCCGATGATGGTTTCGATGGTGGAGATGACTTTGTCCTGCATGGCTTTGCTGGGAAGCACGCCGGGCTTCAGAGAAATGTAGACTTCCGGGATGCGGCCCTTGATTTCGTCAACGACGGGGACGACGGCGGCTTCGGCTATTTCTGGGATGCTGAGGCAGGCGGATTCGACTTCCTTGGTGCCGAGGCGGTGCCCGGCGACGTTGATGACGTCGTCCACACGCCCGAGGATGCGGTAGTAACCGTCGGCGGGAAGAACGGCACCGTCGGCGGCGTAGTAAGGCCAGTCGCGCCAGTCTTTGCTCTTCGGGTCCTTGCAATACTTTTTGTAATACTGATTGACGAAGCGCTCTGAGCTGCCCCAGATGGTTTGCATGATGCCGGGCCAGGGATTACGAATGCAGATATTTCCCGCTTTGCCGGAGCCGGGTTTTACTTCTTCACCGTTCTCGTCCCAGATGACCGGATAGATGCCGAGGACTGCCGGGCCTGCGCTGCCGGGCTTCATCGGGTCGAGCGCTGGTTTCGTGCTGCACAGGAAGCCTCCGGTTTCGGTTTGCCACCAGGTATCGACGATGACCGCTTCGCCTTTGCCAACCGTTTCGTAGTACCAGCGCCAGACTTCAGGCTCGATGGGCTCGCCTACCGTGGTCATGTGTTTGAAGTGATAATTGTATTTTTTTGGCTCGTCGCCGCCGGCTTTGCGCAGCATGCGGATGGCAGTGGGAGAAGTGTGGAAGATGTTGACGTCGAGACGCTCGGCGATGCGCCAGGGACGTGCGGCGTCTGGGAACTGCGGCACGCCCTCGTAGAGAACGCTGGTGGCGCCCAGGGCTAACGGGCCGTAGACGATGTAGGAGTGGCCGGTGATCCAGCCGATGTCAGCCATGCACCAGTAAACATCCTGGGGATGAATGTCCTGGTAATACTTTGAAGTGCCCGCAGCGTAGGCCAGGTAGCCGCCCGTGCGGTGCTGGCAGCCTTTGGGCTTGCCGGTGGTGCCGCTGGTGTACATGAGGAAGAGCGGAGCTTCGGCGTCCTGGGAAACGGGCGCGACCATTTTGCCGCGATAGTCTTTTAGGATCTCGTTGATGAAAAAATCGCGGCCCGCGATCACCGGCGAATCGGAAGTGTATTTTCCCGGATAGCGCTGCCAGACGAGAACCTTTTCGATTTGCTGGCCCTCCTTTGCGGCGGTGCGCACGGCAATATCGGCGCCGGCTTTGTGATCGACCCACTTGCCGTTGCGGTGATAGCCATCGGCGTAGATGAGGACACGACTGCCGGAATCGGCGGCGCGAAGACCGCAAGCTTCTCCGCTGAAACCGCCGAAGACAACGGAATGAACGACGCCGAGGCGCGCGCAAGCGAGCATGGTGACGGGCAGCTCGGGAATCATCGGCATGTGAATAGTGACGCGGTCGCCGGTTTTGAGCCCGGCAAAATCGCGAAGCATGGCGGCGACTTCGTTCACGCGCTGGTAGAGTTCCTGATAGGTGATGACGGTTGCGGATTCGCCTTCGGGTTCGGGGACGAAGATTAGGGCCGCCTTGTTTTTGTGTTCGGCAAGGTGGCGATCGACGCAGTTGTAGCAGGCGTTGAGTTTTCCGCCGACAAACCATTTCCAGAACGGGGGATTGGAGGAATCCAGAGTTTTGCGCCAGGTCTTGTCCCAGTCGAGGAGCCTGGCGTAGATGTCGAAGCATTCGGGGAAATGCTTTTCGCTGAATTGTCTGACGAAGGCAGGATCGGCGAGATTGGCCTGGGCTTTGAATTTTTTCGAGGGGTAAAAGTATTCCTCTTCTTTCCAATGCACAGCGATTTGAGCTTCGGTGAGTTTGTTCTTCGATGCCTTCGCTTTTATTTTCTGGCGAGCTTTTGCCACGGCGACAACTCCCCTTGGAAGATCGATTTCGGTTGTGACGCTACAACGAGGGACAGCCCGGTCCGGAAAGGCTCATTGCAATGTCGAATGAGCTTGCCCGCCAAAAATGATGCTCCCACGCGGGCGCGGGAGTCAATGCGCGCGGCCGGCTGGAGGCATGGTGATGCTACTTCATGCCGCCGACTTCGTCCCAAATCTTACGGCCATAGGTTTCCTTCAGGAACAGGCTTCCCACGACGAACGTAATGCTGGCCACGATCATGGGGTAGTAGAGGCCGGCGTAAATGTTGTGGGTGCGTTCGCAGACATAGACGCCTATGAGCGGGACCAAGCCGCCGAAGACACCGTTCCCGATGTGGTAAGGCAGAGATAAGGATGTATAGCGTATTTTCGCAGGGAAAGCTTCGACGAGATATGCGGCAATCGGTCCATAAATCATGCAGACATAGATAACCTGTATGAAAACGAGGAAGACGAGCAACGGCACGTTCGGGTTGGAAGCTTCCTTCGCTGGAACGATTTTTCCGGTATCGTCTACCGTAAGCGCGGTCAGCTTCGGAGCGCCGGTGACTTTGTCTCTGACGGAACTAAGAGTCTGAACGTTGTTCCCGGCGGCTCGTTGCATGGCGTGATAAATCGGCAGGTATGTGAGGACCGCGAGCAAGCAGGCAGCCATCATGAGCCACTTGCGGCCGATCTTGTCGGAGAGAGTTCCGAAGACGGTGAAGAAAGGCATTCCGAACAGAAGCGCGTAGGCGACAATGATGTTGGAGAGTTTTGGATTAACTTTAAGAATCGTTTGCAGGAAAACGAGGAGTACATAGAACTGGCCTGTGTACCAGATAACGCCCTGGCCGGCCGTTGCGCCAAACAGTGAGATCAAAACGCGCTTCAGGTTTTCCGGTTTTGTGAAGGCCTCTTTCAGAGGCTGAGCCGAAGTCATGCCGGCGGCTTTGATCTGCGTAAAAATCGGAGACTCCTTCATCTTCAAGCGGATATAGAGGGAAATTGTTACCAGAATGATAGAGGCGAGGAACGGAATGCGCCAGCCCCATGCTTTGAAGGCCTCCGGCGTCATGGCTTGTTGCGTGCCAAGGATGACGAGTAAGGATACGAAAAGGCCAAGCGTCGCCGTGATTTGGATGAAGCTGGTGTAGTAGCCACGCTTGCCGTCGGGCACGTGCTCGGCGACGTAGACCGTTGCGCCGCCATACTCACCGCCAAGTGCCAGGCCCTGCAGAACGCGAATGGTCAGTAGGATGATGGGCGCAAACAACCCGATGGTCGCGTACGTTGGAAGGAATCCAATCAGCGCCGTTGCGCCGCCCATGATCGAAAGGGTCACCAGGAAAGCGTACTTTCGGCCAACGATGTCTCCGATGCGGCCGAAGAACAAGGCCCCGAACGGTCGGACCATGAAACCCACTGCGAAGGTCGCCAGATACGAGATGTAGGCGAACGTGTCATTGCCAGGCGGGAAGAATTTCGGGGAGAGAACCACAGCCAGACTCCCAAAGATGTAGAAGTCGTACCATTCGATCATCGTGCCGACGGCGGAGGCGAGAATTACCTTGGGGATGCTGTCTCTTTTTTCTCCGCTCCCTGCGATTACGTCTGCCTGGCTTCCCATGCTTCCTCCTCTTGCGTCGTTCGCTGAATTCAGGTATTGCTCCCAGATTCAAACAAAGAGCCGGATGAGAAACACACCACGGCTCGAGGCGCTCACTCTTTCATCAGGAATACCCCCTGTGACTCGCGTAGGAGCAATTCGAGTCAGGTCTCCGATGGGGAAGAGCATCAAGAAACTGACCGTACATATACGGAGCGAGGCGGCTTGTCAAGAAAGGACTTGGTTCTGTTGGTCCTGGGGGATGCTTCTGGGATGGAGGGCGGCCGGAGCGGAGGTTGGCGGTGCCGACGACATGGCGTTCTGAGTGGAGCGGGGGCAGGAATCGTGATAGAAGATTTGTTTGAACTTACACACCGCTATATTTCTGTTTTTCGCCGGAGCGCTCGGGGGGGCTATTAACGCCGTCGCTGGTGGCGGCAGTTTTGTGGCGTTTCCGGCGCTTTTGTTTACGGGTGTGCCGGCCGTGCCGGCCAACGCCACCAATACGCTGGCGCTGTGGGCGGGCACGACCGCCAGCGGCGGCGCGTATCGCATGCGGTTGAACATTCCGCGCAGGGTGATGATTCCGCTGATTCTTACCAGCGTGATCGGTGGATTGGCCGGGGCGATCTTGCTGATCAAGACGCCTGCGCAGACATTCTTGAAGGTTCTCCCGTGGCTGCTGCTTGGCGCAACACTGCTATTTGCTTTTGGCAAATATTTGACGGGTCGGATTTCCGCGGGAATCTCGCACGATTCGAGCGTCGCGGCAGTGACGGGGGCGTCGATCTTCGAATTGTTTGTTGCGGTGTATGGCGGGTACTTCGGCGGCGGAATCGGAATCATGAATCTCGCGATGCTAGCAGCGATGGGCATGACGGATATTCACGCGATGAATAAATTGAAGGTGTTGCTGGGGGGCGTGATCAATGGAGTTGCTGTGGTGACGTTTGTGATTTCGCGGGCGATATTCTGGCCGCAGGCGCTGGTGATGACGGCGGGATCTTTGTTGGGAGGAATCACCAGCGCACACTATGCGCAGAAGCTGCCGCCATGGTGGATACGGGCGTTTGTGATTTTGGTGGGGGCGGCGATGACCGTTTATTTCTTTGTGCGTGCGTATAGCTGAAGAGCTTGGGGTCGGAGAGATGAGTGAGAGGTGAGCGATGAAGACAAACTATGCAGCGGTGTTTGTTTCGGCTTTGGCTTACTGGATACTCGGAGCGGTTTGGTACGGCTTTTTATTTGCTAGACGGTGGATGGCGCTCGAACAAATGACCGCGGAAAAAGCGGCCAGCATGAATCCCGTTTTGCCTTACGTAATCTCGTTTGTGCTGGATTTGCTGATTGCGTTTGTGCTGGCGCAGATTTGCATCTGGCGGAGCGTAAACACTGCTGCGAGAGGCGCGGCGCTGGGGATATTTTTGTGGATCGGATTTGTTGGCCCGATCACTTTTACGAATTACATGTACGAGATGCGGCCCATGCAATTGTTCGCCATCAATGAGTTTTATTCGCTCGTGGGTCTTTGTTTGATGGGGGCGATCTTGGGGGCCTGGAGCAAAAAGGTGTCGTAGCAATAGCGCTCCTAGAGTTTTTGGCGCGTTGCGCTGGCCCAAGAGGGGCACGGCATGCCGTGCTTCTACGAGGACGAAGCCTTGCAGCGGATTTACGGCCAAAGAGTGCCGCGGATGGAGGCGTCGATGAGTTGGATTGTGTGGACTACCGGGGTAGGGTAGCCCTGGCGGGCTAGCGAGGATTGCAGTTGCAGCAGGCAGCCCGGGTTGCCGGTGGCTACGACCTCGGCGTTGAGAGGGGCGATAAGTTGGGCTTTGCGATCGCCTAGAGCGTTGGCGGCGTCGGGCTGCACTAGATTGTAGATGCCGGCGGAACCGCAGCAGATGGCGCTTTCGGGGATTTCGGTGAGCTCGAGGCCGGGGATGTTGGCTAGCAATTGGCGGGGTTCGGAGCGGATGCCTTGGGCGTGTTGCAGGTGGCAGGAATCGTGGAACGCTACGCGCAGGTGCAGGGGATTTCTTGCGGCGCGCGGCGGCAGTTCGGTGAGAACTTGGGTAATGTCCTGGCATTTTCCGGCGAAGACTTTGGCACGATCGGCGTAGTGTGCATCGTCGCGAAGCAAATGGCCGTATTCCTTTACATTTGAGCCGCAGCCTGCGGCGTTGGTGACGATGGTGTCGACGTCGGCGCGCTCGAATGTGTCGATGGTTTTTCTGGCGAGTCGGAGGGCCTCTGTTTCTTCTCCGGCGTGAACCATGAGCGCACCGCAACACGGCTGGTCTTGTGGCGCGACGACTTCGCAGCCTTCGGCTGCCAGGACGCGAGCGGTGGCGGCGTTCACTTGGGGAAAGAATTCGCGCTGGACACAGCCGAGCAGGAGGCCGACGCGTCGGCGCTTGGCGCCCTGCGCGGGCGTGATTCGCGGCACGGGTTCATCCTTTTCGAGCTTCGGCATTAGCGCTTCCATGGATTGCAGGCGCTTTGGAAAAAGCTTCAGGAGGCCGAAGCCGCGAACTAGCGATTGCAGGCCGGATTTTTGGTAGGCGAGCAGCGGCCAGCGAAGGAGGCGGAGGCGATCCGGACGCGTAAAAACCGCGAAGAGAAAACGGCGGTGGAGTTTTTCGGCCAGGGAGCGCGGATGATGGCGCTCGATTTGGGCGCGCGTGGCTTCGATTAGTTTTCCGTAGTCGACGCCGGAGGGGCAGGCGGTCATGCAGGCCATGCAGCCGAGGCAGGAATCGAAATGGCCGACCCACTGCGGGTTCATGCTCGCATGGCCTTCGCTGGCGAGTTTCATGAGGTAGATGCGGCCGCGGGGGGAGTCCATCTCTTCATTCCAGAGAACGTAGGTGGGGCAGACGGGTAAGCAGAAACCGCAGTGCACGCAGTTCTCGATGATCTGTTTGGAGGGCGGATGGTGCGCGTCAAAGGCGCTGGCCAGGGCATTCACGTCGGGAAATGTAGTCATGGAAGATCGCGGCTCGCGGCCACTCGTGAACATAACCGAACGGCGGTGGTGCTGGCAAACGGCCGGCGACAAAAGAGAGAGAAAAGATAACCTGACGACGCACGGGACGCCGAGTCGCGCCTAGGACGAAGAGCCTTCGGTCGAATCATTTTGCGGACAGCAGAGTAGCTTGGCGCAGGTCGTCGATGTCTTTCAGGATGGTGGAGACCAGGGATTCGACGACGGCTTGGCCTTTTTCGCGCGTGGCGAGTGTGGGGTCGCCCCAGGCACCGGTCGGCGAATAGGTGCCTTTACCTTGGGGATCACGAGTGAGGCCGCCAGGCTGATTGGGATGCAAATCACGGGCGGCTTTTTTCATACGAACAGTTTCGGGCGCGATGTAGAGCATCATCGAGGTTTCGATTTCGTCGGCATGGGTGCCGCCGGATTGGCGCACCTTTTTTTCGACGGGATCGTCTTTGGTGAAGTCGGTGTAGCGCAGAACGATGCCCTCCTTCGAAAGGTCGGCAGCGGCTTGGGCGAGCGGCCGGAGCGTGGAGATGCCGGTGTTGAGGATGTAGAAGCGACGCGGGCGGTAGTGCGCCAGGGAATGGACGATGTCGGTGAACATCGCGCGGGCGGTGTCCATGCTGAGCGAAGTGGAGCCGGGATATTCGAGGAAGGCCGGATAAAAACTGTAGTTGATGGTGGGAGCGACGACGACGTTTTGCGGAGCTGCGTCGAGAACGCGTTTCTTGAGATATTCGGCCATCAGGAAGTCATTGTTGAGCTGGAGATGGCGGCCATGCTCCTTGGATTCGGCGCCCAGAGCGATGACGACAACGGTGTCTGGAGTGAGAATGTGTTCGGCTTCGTCCCACGAGAGAGTTTCGAGAGGAACAGCGGCTTTTGCGCTTGCGGACTGCGGTGCGGGCGCGGCAGGTGCCGGCGTTTCGGCGGAAGGGATGACGGCAACGGCGAGCGAGAAGGAGAGCGAAGCGAGCCATCGAAGAGCTGGTTTTTTCCGGATGCTCAAATGTTTTATCCCACTCATCAGACGAACCTCCCATTTGGTTTGCGAGCTACTGTGCGATTCGCCCGGTTTTGATTCCGCTGTTGAGGTCGTAGACCGCGCCGATGGTTCCCACGAGACAGGTCTGGCGCGTCAGCCCGAGAAGTTCACGGAGACGATAGACGCTTTCGATTCCTGTGCAGTGCGCGCCGAGAATGCGGGCGGTCGGATATTCCTTGAGCTTTGAAGCAGTCCAGGCGAGTTGTTGGTCGTTCGCGGCGAAGAGATGAAAGCCGCCGATGGCGGCGTCGACGGGAGCGGGGCGGAGGAAGCCGCGTGCGTATTGCAGCGTGTTGATGATTCCGGAATGTCCGCAGCCCGAGAGCAAGACCAGGCCGCGCGAAGTGTTAAATACCAGAGATTGATCGTCGGGAACGGTGTCTTCGACCCAGGCGTTTCCGGTTTTGACCTCCGTGCCCGCCGGATAATTTTTTTCGGGATAGACGCGCGGGACCGGGCCGGTGAGCCAGACGCCGGGAAAAAGTTCTTTGGGTTTTTCGTACACGACAAAGACGCCGCCGGTGGCCTCGAACTCTCCTTTTACCTGGAGCATGGGGTTTGGATTGTGCCCGCGGCGCTCGAGGAAAATGCCGTTGGCGACGTGAACGCGCGAAAGGGCTTTCGGATTGGATTTAGAAAATTCGCGGCGGAGGGTCATGAGACCGGTGGTGTGGTCGTCATGAAAGTGGCTGAGAATCACGTCCTGGACATCTGCGAGGTCGATTTTAAGCTCGCGGGCGTTTTCGAGGACGGTATTGGGACGGGCGCCCGTGTCGAAAAGAATTTTGTGGCCGTCGGCTTCTACAAGCGCCGCGAAACCCCATTCGCCGATGCCGTCGTCGGCCAGCATGGTGGAGAGAATGGTAATTTTGAGATTGTGTAGCTCTGGGGGAGTGGCGGGCGCGGATTGCGCATTGGTGCGGCTGGGGTTAGCAACGAACCAAAGGGTGATGAGCGGAAATAGGAAAGCGAGTTTTTTCATGAGCGAAAGCTCCTTGATCAAATGCCGGCGACGAAGCGGCCGGGATTTAGCGTGTTTTTTGGATCGAACTGATTTTTTACGGAGCGCATTAAAGGCAGAGCGTCTCCGGGTTTTCCCCAGGCGTCGAGATGGGCCATGCTGGCAGGGTGATAGAACAGTGCGAGTGAACCGCCATCGCGTTCGAGTTCAAAGCGAAGTTCCGAAAGGACCGCGTGGAGATTCTCCGGTGCGGCTTCCAGGCGCAGCCAGCCGATGCCTGTGGCTTCGAACGTCAGCTTCCATTTTGCTTTGCGAAAAGTTGTTGTGTGCTCGAGGAATTCGATTGTGCGCGCGATGGAGGCGGGGAGCGTGGAGATTTTTGCTACTGCTGCCGAAGCGGGATCGGGAGAACTCCAAAGGGCTTGGGACGCGGCCCAGACGGTGGATGGAGCGTCGGCCGCGGGCGAAGGACTGGCGAGTTCTCGCAGCTGGAATTCTTGCGCGGCGATTCCGGCTTCGGTGCCCTCGAAGAGAATGTCCACGACGGGCTCTCGATCTTCCGCGATGCGCACTTGCAGAGCGGTGTGGGCAAGTCTTGAATCCTGCACGGCCAGGAGGAGTTGCTGCATCTCTTCGAGATTGCAGCCAGATATGGAGAGCGACTTGGCGTTCCGCGGCAAGGGATGGAGGCGGAAAACGGCGCGGGTGATAACCGCAAGAGTGCCGAGAGCGCCGGTCACGAGCTTGGGGAGATCGTAGCCTGCGACATTTTTTACCACCTTTCCGCCGCTGGAGGCGAGCGTGCCATCGGCAAGCGCGAGGGTGACGCCGATAATCAAGTCGCGAAGCGCACCGAAGCGCAGACGAAGCGAGCCGCTATCGTTCGTCGAGAGGACGCCGCCAATGGTGGCGTGGGCTGGCCACAGCGGATCGAGGGCCAGGCGTTGGCCGTGCTGCGCGAGCGCGGACTGCAACTTTTGGATGGTGCAGCCGGCTTCGACGCTGACCGTAAGGTCAGCCCAAGGGTGCTCGATGATTTTGTCGAGGCCAGCGGTCGAAAGAATGATGTCAGTGCGAGAAGGAGGGTTGCCCCAGGAGAGCTTGGTGCCGCCACCACGAGGAACCACGGCAAGGCTTCGATCGTTTGCCAGACGAAGAACAGCGGCAAGCTGTTGTTCGCTGGCAGGTTCGAGGACAAGACGCGGTTGAATGCCGCAAACGGCCTCGGCCGCAGTGGCTGCACGGATCGAATCTGAGGCCAGGATGGCGCGGAATTCGTGTTCGATGTCGAGCGGAGCTAAAGGCATTGGAGATGCTCAGTACATTACAACGGTAACACGCCGTCAAGGTGCGCTTCGGAAACAAGCGTAGTGCAAGGGGACCACAGCAAGTGATCGAGCTTACGGGGTGCCGCGGCGGCGCTAATTCACTTTACAGCTCAAAGTACTTTCTGTAGAATAGCGCCCATGTCGCAACCCAGCCCTTTCTGCGAGTCTCCCCAAGGCCGAAGAAAGACTTCCTCGTTTGCCAAGCGCCTCTTTAAAAGCTTCGTGGCACTGGCGCTATTCGCTGTCGCCGGAGGGATGGTTCTGCTCGGATTACTTTGGCGGGAGCACCAGACAGAAATCACATTGCCGGCGCCTACAGGGCATTTTGCCGTGGGGCGGACGACCTACGCATGGGCCAACAACGACGAGATCGACGAATTGGCGCCCTCGGGAGGAGCAAAGCGGGAGGTCGTGGCATGGATGTGGTACCCGTCGGCGGCGGCCACAAACGCTACCCATGCGGAGTACTTGCCAGCGCCGTGGCGCAAGGCTCTCGCGGAGAACTCCGGCGTTCTGATGAGTCAACTTCTTACGCGAGATTTGGCCCTGGTCCGCACACACAGCACGTCTCGACCGGACGTCTCGCCGGAGCAGCGCTCCTATCCAGTGGTGATCCTGCGAGCCGGCGGGGGAGCCTTGACCACGGACTTCACGACGCTCGCTGAGGATCTGGCCAGTCACGGCTACATCGTTGTGGGCTTCGACGCACCATACAGAACCTTCGTCGTCGTCCTTTCGGACAATCGCGTGGTCACCAGACCGCCAACGAACGATCCCGAGAATCTGCCAGCCGACCAAGCGAATCGCTTGATCAACCGACTTTTGCCTATGTGGACCAGCGATACGGCCTTTGTGGTGAACCAGTTGGAGCAGCTGAACGCCGCTGATCCCTCCGGCAAGCTTACAGGCCGGCTGGATATGCGGAGGCTCGGAATGTTTGGGCATTCGTTCGGCGGCGCGACAGCGTTGCAATTCTGTCATGACGATCCGCGGTGCAAGGCGGGGATCGATCTTGATGGCGCTCCCTACGGCAACGTCGTTCAGGAGGGCCTCAAGCAGCCTTTCCTGTTTATCCTGAGCGACCACAGCCGCGAACTGGCTGAACCGGCCAGCAGGCAGATCCATCAGGACCTGCAGTCTATTTACGACCGCCTTCCGAGCGGGCGCCTGTTCATAACAATTCGCGGGGCAAATCACTTTAGCTTCAGTGACCAGATGCTGGTGAAAAGCCGTTACGTCATCGGGATGATGCGCCTGTTAGGAGTCGGCGGCCTGGAAGGGCGCCGGGGGCTCGCCATTACTGCGGAGCACGTACATGCGTTTTTCGACGTCTATCTGAAGGACGCACCCGCCGTCTCGCTTGAGAAGGCGTCGCAACTCTATCCCGAAGTTCAAGTTATCGCTCAGTAGGAGGCGTCCGCGCCGGCCCGGCGGGCGAACTATTGCTTTGGCAGCGTGTTGGAAGTGGGCTTCGGCTTGTCGGCGACGGCCGGGGTGTCAAGTTGCGCAGACAATGGATAAGTGCGCTTGGCGACGGTGTGCACGGTCGCGTGCGAATTGATCTGAGGCTTTTGCGTTTTCCTTGCGGACAGGTTCTGCTTGACGGTAGGCGCGGCCAGCTTGGCCGGAGCGCCTTCGTAAACGTCTTGCACGCCCGTATCCGTGAAATGGTCGGGATTCACTTCCTGTGCTTTGCAGGAGGGTGTGGACACTAGCAGCATCGCGGCAAGCCCTAGGGAACCGAACAAGATCGTTCTGGGCAGCAACTGTTTAGAAGTATTCATGAATTTCGTCCTTTCGTTCTTCGAGTTCGAGCGGCTGACCGCGAATACGGCTCCGTCGTGAGCCATTAATCTCACCCGCGCGCTTTAGTGACAATGCACGGCGTCTGGACCGCTGGTGAAAAAAAGGTGAACGTGTAACGCGAACATTCCAGGGGTGTTTTCTGCTTAACTGGTCACCTGACGCTCAAATCGGCGTCCGCGGCTGTTCCGAGGGATGATTAGGTTTTTTCGGGGTGCTCGGGCCGGGCTTGCGCTTGTCGGCTACCGCCTGGACGCCCGGTTGCCGTGCGGATACCGGAGTGCGCTTTGCTACGGGTTCAAGAGTCGCGGGCGATTTGGTCAGGCGCATGCGCACTTCTGTGGATGGTGGCTTCCGCTGGACTTTAGGCGTGACAAACTTGCCCGGAGCGCCTTCGTAGACATCTTGCCGCCGGTAGCTCGGAAGCGGCCGGGCTGACTTCCTGCGCTTTGCAAGCAGGTGAGAGGGCGAGAGCGGCTCCAAGGTCAACCAGAATCATCGGTATCTTAAACATTACAAATGACTTAATAACGAAAGTCCGACTCGGTCGTGCCTTGGGGCCCGGGAACCGCCGACTCATCGCATCAGAAGCGGTCGGCGGCGCCGGAGAGTTCGGAGGGATGGGCGACGTATTCGCCGGGTTTTTCGCCGCAGAGGCGCGGCGTCGGAAAAACTTTTGTGGGATTGGAGAGTTGGAGGGGGTCGAAGGCGCAGCGGACGCGTTGCATGGTGGCTAGGTCGGGTTCGGCGAACATTTTGGACATGGCGTATTTTTTGTCTTGGCCGACGCCGTGTTCGCCAGTGATGGATCCGCCGGCGGCGATGCAGAGGTCAAGGATTTTTGCGGAGAGGGCTTCGGCGGTGTCTTCCTGGCCGGGAATGCGGCGGTCGTAGAGGACCAGTGGGTGGAGGTTGCCGTCACCGGCATGGAAGACGTTGGCGACGCGGAGGCCCGCTTCGGCGCTGAGGCGCGAGATTTCGCTCATGACCTGCGGGAGCGCGGTGCGTGGGATGACGCCGTCTTGCACGATGTAGTTCGGGGAAATGCGGCCCATGGCGGCGAAGGCGGCTTTGCGGCCTTTCCACACGAGAGCGCGCTCCGCGTCGGATTGGGCTACGCGGATTTCGGAAGCGGCGTGGGCGCGGCAGATTTCGCTGACGTGGGCCATAAGGGATTCGACTTCGACGATGGGGCCGTCGAGTTCGACGAGGAGGAGGGCGCCGCAGTTGGGGTAGTTGGCATGGACGGCGGCTTCGGCGGCTTGAATAGCGAGGTTGTCCATCATTTCGATGGCGGCGGGGAGCATGCCCGCGGCGATGATGCTGCTGACGGCGGCGCCGGCTTCGTTGGTAGAGGGGAAGGCCGCCAAGAGGGTTTGCACGCACTCGGGGCGCTTGACGATGCGGAGAATCATTTTTGTGGCAATGCCGAGAGTACCTTCAGAGCCGACGAAAACGCCGAGGAGGTCGTATCCGGGGGTGTCGAGGGCTTTTGCGCCTAGGTGGACTAGCGTCCCGTCGGGGAGCACGACGTCCAGGCCCAGGACATGCGTAGTGGTGAAGCCGTATTTTAGGCAGTGGGCGCCGCCGGAGTTTTCGGCGACGTTGCCGCCGATGCTGCAGACGGATTGCGAGGAGGGATCGGGGGCGTAGAAATAGCCTTGCGGGAGGACCCGGGCGGTTACGTCGAGATTGATTACGCCGGGCTCGACTACTACGCGGGCGTTCCGGAGATCGACTTCGAGGATGCGATTCATGCGCGTGAGGCTGATGACGATGCCGTTTTCTACAGGGAGTGCGCCGCCGCTTAGGCCGGTGCCAGAGCCGCGGGCCACGAAGGGGATGCGTTCGCGGTGGCAGAGTCGGAGGATGGCTTGGACTTGTTCGGACGAGGACGGGAGGAGGACGGCTTGGGGCATGGTGCGGAGGCTGGTTAGGGCGTCAGAGTCGTAGGTGTGGAGTTCTTCGGGTGAGGTGATTAGGGCGCGGGGGCCGGTGATGGCGCGGAGTTCGGAGAGGAGGGAGGAGTTCATTTGGGAATGACCAGGATTATCTTACGCTGGGATCCGAGCGGAAAGAAGCGCGATGCGCTTATGCATCGTGTCGAGATAGCGCGCAGCGTTCCTCGCTTGGGTTCGGGATAGAGTTGTACCTTCGCAAAGCGGAAAGCAAGAAGGGCACCATGTATCCCGGCCTGAGGGCGTGCTAGTGGATGAAGGTTAGGCCATTGGGGATGAATTGGGGGAAGACGTAGGCGTATAGCATCACAATAACACCCACGATCGAGGCTAGGGCTACGGAGTGCCAGAAGACGAAACGGAAGATGGAGCCTTCTTGCCCGACTTGGTCGGTGGCGGCGGTGGCGATGCAGATGGATTGGGCGTCGATCATTTTGCCCATGACGCCACCGGCGCTGTTGGTGGCGCACATTAGCACGGGGCTTAGGTTGAGTTGCTGGGCAGTGATTTTTTGTAGGCCGCCGAACAGGACGTTGGAGGAGGTGTCGCTCCCGGTGAGGGCGACGCCGAGCCAGCCGATGAACGAGCCGAAAAAGGGGAAGAACCAGCCGGTGCGCGTGAATGCTAGGCCTAGGACGGCGTCCATGCCGGAATAGCGCGTAACGTAGCCGAGGCCGAGCATGCAGGTCATGGCGATGATGGCGAAGCGCAATCGGAAGAGTGTGCCGCCGAAGATTTTGATGATTTTGCCGGGACCGAGGCCGAGGACAAGGCCTGAGACTAGAGCGGCTAGGAAGCAGCCGGTGCCGGTGGCGGTGAGCCAGTTGAAGTCGAAGCGCGCGGCTTCGGCGGCGGGTTTTGTTACTACGGGAGCGGTTCTGAACACTTTGGCGTGGAGATAGGGCCAGTCCCAGCCTGCAGGGCCAGGGCGATTCTTACCATCCGGCATCACGACCGTGAAAGCGGGAGTGGTGGCTTTATTCATGGCCAGCTTGATGGTGGGGAGTCCCCAGGCGAGCACGAACAGCGAGAGGATGGCGAAGGGTAGCCAGGCTTTGGCGATTTGACCGGCGGTGTAGTGCTTGGCTATTTCGTGGCGCGCTACTTTCGCAGCGTCTTCTTCGTGTTCGCCTTCGAAGCGCCAGATGCGCTTGGGTTTCCAGACGCGGAGGAAGAGCATCGTGGCGACGAGAGAAACTACACCGGCGGCGATGTCCACCAGGTTGCTGTCCATATAGTTTGCCCAAAAAAACTGGGTACCAGCGAAAGAGAGGCCAACGACTAGAATCGCCGGAAAAACTTCCCAAGTTTCAGACCAACTGACCATGGCGCGAACCAGCCAGAAGGGCACGATTACCGCGGTGATCGGAAGGATGCGGCCAATCATGGCGCTAAGATCGCTTTCTGGGAGTGCAGTGACGGAGGCTAAAGCGTGGACGGGGGTTCCGATGGCGCCCCAGGCTACCGGAGCGGTATTGGCGATGAGGTTGAGCGCGGCGGCGTGAAAGGGTTTGAAGCCGAGGCCGATCATGAAGGCGCCAGCAATGGCTACCGGTGCCCCGAATCCGGCGCAGCCTTCGATGAAGGCGCCGAAGCAGAAGGCCACGAGAAGGAGTTGCAGGCGGCGATCGGGGGTGATGGCGGCTACAGACTGCTTCATGATTTCAAATTGGCCGGTCTCGACGGAGATGTCGTAGAGGAAGACGGCGGCGATGACGATCCAAACGATCTTCAGCAGACCGTAGGCCGAGCCATATAGAAAGCTGCTTACGGCCATCCGGGTGGGCATGTGGAAGACCAGGATGGCGCAGAGAATCGCGGTTGCGGCGCCGGCGATGGCACAGAGATGGGCGCGGACTTTGAAGCCGGCGAGCAGGCCGAGAAGAACTACGACGGGCAGAGCGGCGACCAGCGTGGAGAGCCACCAATGGCCCAGGGGATCGTAGATTTGGTTCCAAGTCACAGACAGTCCTCCAGCAGAAGGAAGTAGCGCTTCATCTCGATTGTCTTCACTGCTTGTACTGAAAAAGATGCCTTGGAGGAGGCAGAGTCCTAGTAGCTTGTTCGCCGCCGCCTAGAGTTAAAACCATGGATTTCGGATGTTGAGTTACGCCCTTGTCGCAATATTGTCAAGAGAGAAGTCTGAAAAACCGGGGAGCAGGATAGGCGAAGCTTCACACGGGTTTCCGCCGGGACTGGGGAGCGGTTGGGCAGAAGCGGCTTAGCGGAGGCATCTGCCGATAGACCCTGCGGCGGCTGGCATTTATACTCTGTGCATGAATTCGGACACTCGGCTGCTGGGGGCCCTGCGGCAATACTGGGGTTACGACGCGTTTCGTCCTTTGCAGGAAAACATTGTGAGGAGTTTGCTGGGTGGGCGGGACACTTGCGTGGTGATGCCGACGGGCGGCGGGAAATCGCTTTGCTATCAGTTGCCGGCGGCGATTTTGCAGGAGAAAACGGTCATCGTGGTGTCACCGCTGATCGCGTTAATGCAGGACCAGGTGGCGCAGCTCACGCAGATGGGGATTCCCTCGGCGTTGCTGAACAGTTCGCTGACAGGAGACGTGCAGTCGTGGGTGTTGCATAAGGCCATCAAACGAGCATACCGACTTTTGTATCTTTCGCCGGAACGGCTGGCCCGGGAGGACACCATTGGGTGGCTGAGGCGCGTGCCGGTTTCTTTTTTTGCGATTGATGAGGCCCATTGCATTTCCGAATGGGGGCACGAGTTTAGGCCGGAATACCGGCAGTTGAGCCGTTTGCGGGAGCATTTTTCGGAATTGCCGATTGCGGCGTTTACGGCTAGCGCCACGAGACGGGTGCGGCACGACATCATCGAACAGTTGAAGCTGCGCGAGCCGGACAAATACATCGCCAGCTTTCACCGGCCGAATCTGCAGTACATCGTGAAGGAATGCGTGGGCAAGACGCAGTCCGGGCTTTTGATGCGAGCGCTGCGGAAGTATGCGGACAGCAACGTGATTGTGTATGCGCCGACGATTGCGCGGGTGGAAGAGACGGTGGATTTGTTGGGGGAGCAGGGAATCTCGGCGATTGCCTATCACGGGAAGATGGAAAGCGACCTGCGGCGGCGCAATCAGGAACGCTGGATGTCGGATGAGGTGCGTGTTTTGGTGGGGACGATTGCTTTTGGACTGGGGATCAACAAGGCGGCGGTGCGCGCGGTGATTCATCTCTCTTTGCCGAAATCGATTGAGCAATATTACCAGGAAGCGGGGCGAGCGGGACGCGACGGCGAGCCGGCGGATTGTATTTTGTTGTGGCAAAAACGCGATGTGGGTTTGCTGACCTATTTCGTGGAGCAGTTGAGTGATGAGGCGGAGAAACAACGCGCTTGGCAGCGCTACCACGAGATTCGGAGATTTGTGGAGGCGCGGGCATGCCGCCATAGTCAGATTTGTTCGCATTTCGGCGAGATTCGGAAATGGAACTCCTGCGGGGCTTGCGATGTGTGCGTCGGAGAGCCGCAGTGGCTGGCAGCGACTGTGCCGGGGAAAAAAACGGCGACGCGCAAGATCGCAGCGCCCGCAGCCGGCAGCAATGGAGGCGTTGCTTCCGAGGCTAGGGAAAGCGGGCGAGAGCCAACACAAATTCCAGCGGGGGCTTCGGGCGCAGGCAGCCTGGCTGCGGGGATCGACCCCGAGCTGCGCGAATTTCTGCGCGAGTGGCGCCGGACGGCGGCAAGAGAACGAAGGACCGCCGCCTTCATCGTGATGCATGACACTTCGCTTGACGAGCTCTGCCGAGTGCGGCCCCGTACCTTGGGCGAGCTTCGGAGAGTATCCGGGTTCGGCGATAAGAAAACCGAGATGTATGGCCAGGGTATACTGAACGCGCTTGCGGAGTTTGGCCGCGGCACGCGAGCGGTTAAGCGAGAAGAGGACCAAGCGAAACCTCGAGAAGAGACCATGCGATTGCTGGCGGAGGGGCGCACTTTTGAGGAGATAGCGAAGGTGCGCGGGCGGCAAGTGGGAAGTGTTGTTGAGATGGTTGTGAAGCTTCTGGAAAAAGGAGAAGTCGAGTTTCAGCCGAATTGGGTTAAACCTGACAGGCAAGCGCAAATCGAGGAGGCTTGCATGCGCCTGGGATTCGAACGACTCAAGTTGTTGAAGGACGCTCTGCCTGCGGAAATAAGTTACGAGGAGATCAGACTCATAGCGGCGCACTTGCGGCTGGAGCAAGAAGGGCAGTCCGTGGAGAGCAGCAATGCGGGCAACAAGAATTGAAGACGGTTCGGACGCCGAGCTGGACCCGCCTGCGGGATTTCAAAAGCGAAGAAGTTTATAGGGCTGAGGAGACGGATGTCCCGGCAGCGGCGAACACGGTTTCCATTTCTGCTTGCGCGAAGGACAAGAAGCACTGCACCACCACAGGGTCGAATTGCGTGCCGCTACACTGAATGAGGCGGCGGACGGCTTCTTCATGCGGAAGGCCGGTGCGGTAAGGGCGGGAAGAGACCATGGCATCAAAGGCATCGATGACCGTGACGATGCGAGACACGATCGGAATTTCCGTGTCTTTTAACCCGGCTGGGTAGCCTTTGCCATCGAATGATTCGTGATGGTGGAGAATGTCCAGAGCGGCGCGTCCAAATCCTGGGAGCATGCGCAAAACCGCCCAGCCATACTCCGGATGCTTCTTCATCAGGGCGTATTCTTCGTGGTCCAATTTCCCGGGCTTTTTTAGAATGGAGTCTGGGACTCCTACCTTGCCGATGTCGTGCAGAAGTGCGGCGACTTCGAGGTTCTCGAGTTCTGCCTCGTCGAGTCCGAGTTCTTGCCCGACACGCATACCCCATTCTGCTAGGCGAGTGCTATGGACGCCAGTATTGAGATCCTTCAAGTCCAGAAGCTGGTTGAAGGCGCAGATGACCGACGTACGAAGCGCGGAGACTTGTTCTTCGACCTGCTTGATACGCAGCGATTCCGGCACTCGACGTGGGTTGGAGCCCACGTTGAGCACCGGAATCCGCTCGTGCGTCACGCTTTCTACCACCTTTTCCCGCTCGAACTGTTCACCCAGGCAGAGACGGCCTGGTAGACGTCCAGTCGGCCGTGGTTGAGGTCGGGTGTGAGCTTTATGGCATGAGCGAATGCGCTGGCTGCGCTGGTTTGATTCAGGGACGGCTTCGCGGTCAGCAGCAGGTCGGCCGAGCCGGCAACCAGAGGTGAACTGAAGGAGGTTCCGGAAGCGGCGGCGTAAGTGCCACCCGGGAAAGTGCTGATGACGTATTCGCCGGGTGCGGCGATCCAGACATCGGTATTGCCGAAGTTGGAGAAGGTGGAGCGAGTATCGTAGTCCGAGGTCGAAGCGATGCCCATGACGCTGCTGTTGAGCGCGGCCGGGTACACCGGGGCGCTGGTGCTTTCGTTACCAGCTGCGGCGACGAGGACGAGGCCGGCCCGGTTGGCGTAGGAGATTGCTTGAGAGAGCGCCTGCGACGGCGTGGACACGTCAAAGCTCATATTGACGACATTGGCGTGGTGTTCGACGGCGTAGTAAAGAGCCGCGACGATGTTCGAAACGTAGCCCTGGCCGTTGGAGGTAAATGCCTTCAGAGGAAGGATTTTAGCTTTCGGAGCGACCAAGTGGACCAGGCCCGTGGTCATGGTGCCGTGGCCGAAGTCTGAGTAGGGTCCGCCGTCGAGAATGGCCGCCGAGGATTGATCAAGAATGGCGGCGCTGGATTGTTGAACGACAACGGGCTGCTGGTCTTGAGAGCTGTTGCTAGGGTTTCCGTTCTGCAATTCAGGGACGTCGAGCCACTCGGAGGCGCCTGGTTGATTACGAGTAAAATCATAGCCTTCGAGCAAGACTGGAGAGAGAACAGGGTGTGTTACGTCTACTCCCGTATCGATGACGGCTACGATTCCGGAGCCAGCGATGTTGAAGCCGTTCTGAGCATCAATTAGCCGAATTATCTGCGTGGCGGGTTGGGCGGCATAGCCATGAGTGACTACGGTTCCGTAGTAGTTGACCGGAGCGGTGTCGTACAGCCCTGGGGGAATCGTGTTAATAGGCCTCTGCGGGAGCGCCAGGAGATGATCAGCTTCAACGCTTTCGATTCCCAGTATTTCTTCGAGAAGATTCCCGACGAAGCCGAGGAGATTCGAGATCAGATTGCCCGAGGATGTGACCAGGTAGGTCTGGCCAACATTGCCATCCAAGGAGCCCTGGACCTGGCAGCTTGCCGATAGGCAGAGCTTTAGGACCGAGCCGAGGCCTCCGGATGTGCGAACGATATAGCGGTTCTGGGCGAATGCGGGGGTCGCTCCCATGACGAAAAGAGCGGCAAGAATCACGAACCCGTTGCGGTAACGTTTCATAGTATTAGTCCCTTTCAGGTCTCCTGCTTCCGAACCAGCCCTACATTCGCACAACGAAGTACCCGCTAAGTCTTGCGGAATCTTCCTTTTGCGCAAATAGTACGGATGGCTTCTTGATGCCAAACAAAAGTTTTCACTGGTTTTAGTACTTGCGTACCAAAAAAGCCTTTTCGTACAAAAAGCGTTCTGGAGGCCAGGTTCATGGCTTGCCTCCGGGTAAACTCCCCAGCGCATTTCGCAGCGAAATGACGATGGGCTGGTCACCTTCGCCGGGCAGGGTCAGCTCTAAATCACCGGAGTTTTCTATCTCGCCGGAAAATTCGCCGAACTGGTTGGTGGCGGCCATCACGGTGTTTCCACGGCGGTTCGAGAGGGTCACCTGAATGTTGCGGCCGATGACGCCGGGCTGGCTGAGGTCGAGCAACTGGCCGGTGATAACCAGGCGGTTGGCGCCCGGCGTAGGCTCGATCTGGATGTCGATTTGATAGGGGTCAGTTCTATAAAGCATTTGTCTTGTTCCTAATATGCCTGAACGAGCTCCGGTGGTAGCGGGCTGCAGGAAGCTGTCGAACAGGACCTCGATGACGCCCCGGGATTCCTTTTCTGGCTGCGCCATGCCTGCCGAAGCGAACGCTGCTTTTGCCAGGCGCACAGTATCGGCTGGCGGTTGATAGCTGGCCTCCGCGGCTGCGGTTCTGCTGACCTTTTGCCATAGCGAGAACGTCTCCGTACAGCGCTTGCAACCGGTTGCGAGATGGTTTTGCATGGCTTCTTGCTGGTTGCCTTTGACTACGTGATTCACGAAATCGATCCATTCTTGTGCTTCAAAGTGTTTCATTTCTCTTCCCCCGTCATTTCCTTGTTGGCCCTTCCGCTCCCCAGCGGCGGCCGTGAGCAACCTCTCTCATTGCCTAAGGGAGGCTAGGGCCTTCAAAAATATAGGCTGAAGAGAGCTAGTTAACGCTTTTGTTTTTAGCTATTTGGCCGACAAGAACGAAGGGGGCCCAGAAGTACGGATGAGGATTTTGCTGGCGGAGCTGTTTCATGGCGAATTGCAGGGACAAGGCCATGTCGCCGGATTCGATATAGTCTTTGTAGAAGGCGTGCATGAGTTCGGCGGTGCTGCGGTCGTGGACGTCCCAGAGGGAGAGAAGTAGGGAGGCTGCACCGGCACAGAAGAAACCGCGCTCGAGGCCGAGGAGCTCGTCACCGGCGGCGACAAAGTTCATTCCGGTGGCACAGCCGCTGAGGGTCACGTGGCGGGCGGAGAGGCGCATCTGGTAGAGATCGTAGAGGTTAAGGTAGCCATCGCCGAGGCGGATGCCGGAGAACATGGGGTTGTCTTGGCGGTAGGTACCGTGCGTGGCAATGTGCAGCAAGGCGCTTTGAGACCCCTTTTTCCTGAGGTTATCTGCGGTCGCCTGTGGACCAAGCAACAGTTCTGCTTTAGGGAGAATAGCCGCTACGGATTGGACCTCTGCCAGGATCTCGGGGGCACGCTCGTCGGGGATTCCCATGACTAGGGAGGCGGACCTGTCGCTTGGAGTCTTCAGCTGGCAGAGGGCAAAGACGGTGGCACTGGGGGCGTAGGAGATGGTGTGGGTATCGCAGAGATAGGTGTCGCCAATTTTGAGGGCGTGGAAGGGAAGGAAGTGAAGCGGTCCGTGGGGGACGAAGATCAAGTGTTTGGCTTTGAGATGAGGACGCAGAGGGGCGATTAACTCGGCGTAGAGGGCCTCCAAATGGCTTTCGGTGGCCTGCAGCAAGGGTTGCGCGAAGCGCTGGGTGTAGCTGGTGCCCATGCGGAATTTCGAAAGTTGGAAGCGGAGCAGGTGCAGGAAATGAAGGACGCGGGAGAAAACCGTGATGGGAGTGATTTCGATGGAATTTCGCGTAACCACGGCGGCGACCAGGCGGTCTCCCGTTGAGTAGTATTCGATGAGTGCAGCGCCAGCGGGGATTGCGGCTTGCAATGTGTCCAGGGAAAAATCCGCTGGGGACTCGAGAGTAGCGTTTTCGCGTTCGTGCGCGGGCAGTTCCCGCAGGGTGCGCAGAAGTTCGTTTTCGTGGGAGAGGGCATTTTCCTGGAGTTGCTCGAGGCGTTTGGCGGAAGTGTCTTCGGGACGGAGTTGCTCGAGTTCGATGCGGTGGTAGTACCAGTTTAATTCTTCGCGCAGGTCGCGAATTCTTCGTACCAGTTCGCTTTGACCTGCATCGCCCAGGGGCAGGCTTTGACCGCCTTGAAAAATCATTTCGGTCATGCTGCGGGATTTGGCGGCTTCCATGCAGGAAAAGGCTTCACTGACGGAGGCGTCGCCGCCATCGCCGCTGAGGTGCAGATCGACTAGCGCTTCGTAGACTTGCAGGCGATTTTTTACGAAGGAAATTTTCAGTTCTTCGGCGTGTAGGCGGTTACGCAGGGCTTCCAGGGATTTGCGCGCTTCTTGATAGGCCGTGTAGGCCGCGGGGCGGTCGCCGCGGGTTTCGGCGAGCTGGCCGCGCAGGAAGTGCGTTTGGTAAGCAAGGACGGGAGCCTGGAGACCGGAGATCTTGGCAATGGCTGCATCTGTTTCCGATTGTGCGGCAGGGAGCTCGCCAACCTGTAGCGCCACGCGCGCGAGCAGAAGATGCGCAAGGGCGGCTTTGCCGGGAAGCGTGGCTTGGTCAAAGAATTTTGCGGCGCCGGCGCAGAGGCGGCGGGCTTCGAAATAGCGGCCTTCGTGGAAGAGAAGGAGGCCTTGATAGAGGTCGAGTAGCCAGGGCCAGACGAGATTTTTCTCGGTAGCGAACATGGCGCGAGCTTTTGTAAAGCGTTCGAGGGCGTGGACGGTTTTTCCCTGCTGGCCATAGGCGATGGCTTCGTTGGCAAGGGTTTTTGCGGCTTCGTAGCCCATGCCAAGCTTTTCAAAACAGAGGAAGCCTTCGTGGGCCATTTCGCGGGCTTCCTCGCTGAGGTTTAGTTCGAGATAGATTTCCGAGAGATCAAGATGGCAGAGAGCGAGATGATAGGCGTCGCCGGTTATTTCGCAGGCGCGGCGTGTGGCAAAGAGCATTTCGATAGCGCGGCTGTATTCGCCTCGGAAATAGTAAAGGTAAGCGATGTTGTAGTCGGCCTGGTCGCGCAGAAGGGGCATGTCATAGCGGATGCAGAGCTCACGGGATTTCTGGTAGCAGTCCAGGGATTTCGGAAAATCGTTGAGGCTGATGAGACACATGGCCATGTTGTGCAGCGTGACCGCAACGCGTTCCCAATCTTCGTATGCGGAGAGTATTTTGTAGGCGCTCTCGTAGTGGAGCATGGCTTCTTCGAAGCGGTCCTGGCGGTGGAAGATGTTGCCGACGTTGTTATCAAGACTGGCGATGCGCCTGGTTTCGCCGATTTGCGTAAAGATTTCGCGCGCTCTCTCGGAGGACTTGAAAGCGCGGTCGTATTCCCCAAGCAAAATGAGCGGCTGGATGGAACTGCTGAGGGTGCGCGCGGCTTCTTTCAAGATACCCAGGGATTCGTACATTTCGAAAGCTTGCTCGTGATGCTCGACGGCGGCGCGATTGTCTCCGCAGGCGTAGAGGGCGTTGGCTTTGGCACGAGTACCGAGGGCCAGGTCTTCTTTGCGGCCGAGCCTGCGGCCAATTAAGACCGCGGCTTCGGCAAGGTGCAGCGCTTCTTTCGTGTCTACCCGGATTTTTTCGAGGACCAGATCGGCGAGTTGTTTTACGACCTCGCTGCGAATCAGCGCTTGGTGGCGCGAAAGAAATTTACGGCGGTCCGGCTCATTCGCAAGACTGGCCAACTGAAGCAGGACTTCCTCCCGGGGGATTTTTTTGATGGCCGTGGGCATCAGTCAAATCCCAATTCGCCGAGATGCTTGCGCAGGCGATCCATGCATTTCTGGCGGGTGAAGCCGATAGAGCCAACGGCCAGACCCAATTCCTCGGCGACTTCGCTGTAGGGGCGCGCGGGAGTTTCGAAGAAAAGAAGTTCGACCAGACGGCGGCATTGGGGCGAGAGGGCGGCCACGGCAGCGCGCAGCATTTGTTCTTCCTGCGTTTGTTGCACCAGGGTTTCTGCGATAGCGGGAGTCTGGGGTACAGGCAGATCAGGGTCTGCGTCGCGGCTCACCAGGCGCTGCTGTTGCTGCTTCCAGCGATAGCACTGATGGTGGGCGACCTGCATGAGCCATTTTGGAAGTGCTCGCGGTTCGCGAAGTTCGGGAAGACGTTTGAGAAGCTCGACGCAAGTGGCTTGAAAAACTTCGGCGGCTTCATGCGGAGGCAATCTGTATTTGACGGGGATCGAGTAGATGAGTGCTTTGTACTTTTCAATGAGCAGAGACCAGGCTTCTTCGTTTCCAGTCAGACATTCTTTCACCAGCCGCTCGTCGCCCCATGCGCGCGGCTCTTTCTTCGCTGCTTTGGTGATTACCGGCGTCATCGGCTGGCATTCTCCGGGCCGTTGCGAATGTAGAGTTGCTCGACGTTCCAGAGGACATATGGCTCCAGAACGGCTGGATGAAAATTGGCGATGGAATTTTTCGCGCCGACTAGAATGTCAGGACTTGCGAGGAATATCATGGGTTGGTTCTGGGCGAGAATCTCTTGCACGCGATCGTAAAGCTTTCTGCGCTGGTCATAGCCCGCCGTAGCGAGCTGCTGCTCCATGAGGAGGTCGATTTCTGCTTCCCAAGTCGTGGATGGATGGGATTGCGAAGGATGCCAGAAGTGCAAGCCGCCGCTGGAAAGCCACACGTTCATATCGGAATTGGGATCGGCATCGAAACTGGCGAGCCCCAGGATGCCCGCATCGTATTCCTTGGTTTGTGTGGCACGATCGAGCAGCGAGCGGAATTCGAGCGGCACCACTTGAACGTGCATGCCAAGCTGCTTCAGATCGTCTTGGATGAGCGTGGCCATTTTGGTGCGGTCGGCATTCGAAGAGCTGGTCAGGATGGAAAACTCGACGGGCTTACCTTCCGGATCGAAGAGCGTGGTTTCGCCGTTTGCAGCAGTGGACCACGAGAAGCCGGCTTCCTTCAGAAGCGTGCGGGCGCGTTCCAGGGAGCGCGGCGCATGCGGGATGGCAGCGTTTACCCAACGGCGATTTCCCGGCGTGACGGGGCCCCAGAGGGCGGAGCCGCGTCCTTGATAGACGAGGCGCACGATGGCATCGCGATCGACGGCAGCGGAAACGGCTTGGCGGAATTTTACGTCGCGAAACCACTCTTGCTTTCGCGTGAAGTCCGCAGAGGGTTTTTCACCGAGGTCATTCAGGTTGAAGAACAGGAAGTTGTATTCGAGTCCGGGACCTGCATCGGCCATGGTGAAGCCGCGCTGCTGGCGGGAGAGGACTGAAAAATTCTCCGCGCCTAGGCGCGTGATGATGTCCGTCTCCCCAGATTGAAAGCGCAAAACCTGCGCGTCGGCACTGGGAACGAAGAGAAAAACGAGCTCGTCGAGGTACGGGAGACGATTTCCCTTCATGTCCGTTTTCCAATAGTACGGATTGCGCTCCAGGACCAATTTTTGGCCCGGGACGTATTCCTTCAAGCGAAAAGGGCCGAGACCAGCCCATTCGTTTGCGGGTGTGGAAGGCGCCCAGGATTGTGCGAGCTTACCTTCCTGATAGGGTTTTTCGAGGAGGTGACGCGGCAGGATGGCAAATCCATCGAAGAGTCTCTCTTCGACGCCGTAGGGCTTCGCGAATTGGAATACGAGTGTTTGCGGGTCGAGTTTACGAACGGTGATGGGCTTTCCGCCGACGATGAGCAAATCACGCTGGGGAGCGTGAATGGATTCATCGAGATAGACGCGAAAGGAGAAGAGCACATCGTCGGCATCGAGAGGGTGTCCGTCTGAGAAACGTAAACCCGGCCGCAGAGCGAGCGTGTATAGGAGGCCGTCCCGGGAGATTTTCCAGGATTTGGCGAGAGCAGGTTCGGTGAGTTGTGTAGAACGGTTGATGTGAACGAGGTCGGCTTGCATCGCGCCGATCACTTCACGAGAGGGAGCATCTACTGCGGTCAAGGGATTCAGAGTTTTTGGCTCCCCGCGAAGCGAAACGACGAGGCGTCCGCCGGAGCGGCCAATCTCTCCTGGCAAGGCGAGCAGTTCTTCCTGCGCATTCGTTTGCCGCGGCCTCGGAAGGCCTTTGGCGGTCAGGGCAACGGTTGAGGCGCAAGTCAGAACGAGGCTCAAGGCGAAGCGGCGGCGCCGGGTATAGGAGCGTTCTTTTCTCAAGTCGGGCTCCAGCCACTCTCCCCATCTATCTTGTACGCGCTGGAGCGCTGCTGCAATGCGCTTGCGAGACCCAGGTATCCGAGAAAGAACGGGACGATTGCCAGAGCGGGCAGGTACATCCACCAGTAGGAGACGAGCACACTGTACTGCTGCAGGGACGCCAGTAGATTTCCCCAGCTGGACATGGGTTCTGGCACGCCGAGGCCGAGAAAAGACAGCGTCATTTCCGCGAGGACGAATTGGGGCACGAGAATCGCGGCCTGCGTGAGCAATACGTTGGCTGTTTCCGGCAAAATGTGGCTGCGCAGCAGGTAAAGGTCGGAGGCGCCGAAGCCGCGTGCGGCGCGGACGAAGTCAAGTTCCTTTACGCTGAGGACAACTCCCCGGACCAAACGAGCGGGGCGCGCCCAGCCGACCATGCCAGTGACGACCACGACGAGTAGAAAGGCTTCCAAAGGACTGACGGTGAGAGGCAGAAACGCGCGGAGCGCAAAGAGAAGATAGAGCCAAGGAAGCGCGAGGAAAAGTTCTGCGGCGCGCATTAGGAGATCATCTCGCCAGCCGCCGTAGTAGCCCGCGGCCATGCCGATCAGCGCGCCGAGAAGCAGAGTAACCCCAGCGCCAAGGAGGCCGGCGAGAAGGGAGACTTGTCCGCCGTACAGAATGCGCGAGAGTTGATCGCGGCCGTAGGCGTCGCTCCCCAGGAGATAGACTCTGGCGGCGACGGTAGCGCCGAACAGATGCAGGCGCGAAGGGACAAGACGCAGCAGACGGTAGTCGGCACCGCGCGTGAAAAAGCGCAGCGGGACGGCGCTTGCGGTGTCTTCTTCGTATTGGTCGAAGGAATCTTTTCGCAAACGAAGAGGATAAAAAAAGGGGCGAAGATGGAAGTGGCCGTACGCATCGATCAAATGAATGCGCATGGGAGGAAGATAAGGGCGCTCGCGGTCTTGCTCGACGGGATCGTACGGCGCGAAGAATCCCGCAGCAGCGACGACTCCGTGGAGGAATACCAGGACGATGAGCCATCTCGTGAGTTTGCGACGCTGCGTCATTTGGCGCTCGCTGCGGTGCGAATGCGGGGATCGGCCCAATAGAGGAGCGCGTCCGCCAAGAGATTTCCGCCAACCAGGAAAATCATCGAGAGCAAGACGCCGCCTATAACCACGAAAAGATCGCGGGCCAGAATGGCTTCGACCAGGAGTGGACCGACACCGGGCCAGCTCATGACGACCTCGACGAGCAACGAGCCGCTCAAGAGCGTGCCCACGCTGAATCCGAAAAGCGAGATGAGGGGATTTGCGGCGGCACGAAGTGCGTAGCCATAGAGGAGTTTGCGGCGGGGAATTCCGTGACCGACAGCCGCTCGAAGAAAGGGAGCCTGGAGAGCTTCCGCGACGGAAGCGCGGACATGCCGCACGAGCATCGGAAGAGTTCCGAGGACCAGCGCGGTAACTGGGAGCACCATGTGCGAAGCGAGGTCTTGGAGTTTTTGAAGTGGCGACACGGATTCGAAGCCGACGGAGACGAGGCCGCCAGTGGGAAACCAGTGTGTGCGGACCGCCAAAATCAATAGGCCCAGAGCGAGGACGAGCTCGGGAATGACGAGAAGAGTCGCGGTGGTCCCCGACAGGATACGGTCGGGAGCGCGACCGAGTCTGGAGGCGCTCCAGACTCCGAGCGGTAGGGCCAAAAGCCAAGCGAGCAGCATGGCCGTTATGGTCAGAAGGAGAGTATTGCGCGCGCGAACCCAGAGAATCGGGCCGACGGGGCTGTTGTAGGCGAAGGAGAAACCGAGTTCGCCGTGAGCGACGGCATTCAGCCAGTGGAGATAGCGGACGGGAAGAGGGCGATCCAGTTGATATTGCGCGCGTAAGGCAGCGACGGTTGCTTGAGAGATCTGCGGATTCAAGCGCATCTCATCAAAATAGTTTCCCGGCGTCAGAGCAGAAAATAGAAAGGTGAGAAGGGATACGCCGAAAAGCAGAAAGACGGCGTGGAGGGCTCTGCGCAAGAAGTAGCGCATCAGAAGTTCACCAATATGGTTGGCGTTTCCGGCACGCGAGGTGTGGCGGCGAGCAGAGAACGGGTGGCATGGTGGCCAGGCGAACGCAGAATTCTTTCAGCAGGACCCGACTCGACGATGCGGCCGTGGTCCATCACAGCGATCTCGTCGGCAAGGTGAGCGGCCATGGCAAAATCGTGGGTAATGAAAAGATAGGTCAAACCGAGAGAGGATTGCAACTCGAGCAGGAGATTGGAGATTTGGGCTTGTACGGAATAATCGAGCGCGGAGAGCGCCTCATCCAGGACGATTAGTTTTGGCTCGAGCGCCAGAGCGCGGGCGATGGCGAGGCGCTGTTTTTGTCCGCCGCTGAGTTCGTCGGCTCTTCGGCTAACCATTTTCCGTGAAATGCCCACATGATCCAGCCAGGCGCAGGCTTTATCGCTGCGCTCCTGCTTGCTGAATCGCCCCTGCACAAAAAATGGCTCGCTGACAATCTCGAGGGCGGTCCAACGCGGATTGAGCGAGCTTGCGGGATCCTGGAACACGAGTTGAATCTGTGGACGCAGAAGGCGTTGTTGATTCTCATGGAGACCCGCGACGTCGACTCCTTCAAACCAGATGCTTCCTGAGCTGGGATGTTCAAGACACGCGATGCATCTAGCGAGCGTGCTTTTTCCGGAGCCGGATTCGCCAACGAGTGCCAAAGTTGTCCTGGCCCGAATGGATAGCGACACACCGTCCAGTGCGGCAAATTTGTTTTTCGGCGGGCTAGGTCGCCCGGCCGCGTAATGCTTTACGAGATTTTCGACTCTCAAAAGCGGCCGCATGTGTTCGTTCCTAAGCTCAGCCTGGAAATTTGAAGCAGGAAACTTCGTGCCGTTCGCCGACGGCAACGGCGTCCGGTTCGTCGGATTTGCACATTTCCATTCTTACGGTGCACCGAGGCTCAAATCGGCAGCCCTGCGCGTGCAAGGAAAGGTCTGGAGCATCTCCCGGGATTACCTGCAACTTGGCTTTGCGCGTTCCTTGGCTTTTAGCGAAATCCGAGGGCAGGCATCTCAATAAAGCTGCTGTGTAAGGATGCTTGGGCGCGGCGAGCACTTGCGCTGTTGGACCTATTTCGGCGACACGCCCCGCGTAGAGGACGAGTAGGCGATCTGCGAGGCTCGCGAGCAGTGCGGGATTGTGGGTGATCAGGATTATAGCGAGGCCAAGGTTCTGCCGAAGGGTTTCGAAGAGTTGCAGGATTTCCTGTTGCGTTGTGGGATCGAGCGACGCGGTCGGTTCATCGGCAATGAGGAGGGAAGGCCCACAGGTGATCGCTTGCGCGATCAGCACCCGCTGGCGCTGGCCGCCGCTCAACTCGTGGGGATAGGAGACAGAAATGCGTGCGGCGTCCGCGGGAAACAGGGTCGCGAGAAGTTGGTTTGTCCGTTCGCTTAGAGTGCGCCTGCCCAAAGATTCGTGGGCGGCCAAAACGTCGCTGACTTGCTGGCCAACCCGCATGGTTGGATGGAGCGAGGAGGAGGGTTCTTGAAAGATCAGGCCGATGCGTCCGCCGCGAATTCGCCGCAGGTCTTGAGGAGAAGCATCTAGAAGATTCTTTCCCTCGAACAGGACTGTGCCTTGCTGGATTTTCCCGTTTGACGGAAGAAGCCGGAGGAGAGCAGCGGCGAGGGTGCTCTTGCCAGAACCGGATTCTCCAACTATGGCGAGGATTTCACCGGAACCGAGATCGAAACTGACACCCGCGAGCGCCGGGCAGAATTCGCCCATGCGGTCGGCGTAAGCGACATGGAGACCTTGGACTTCGAGAAGGGGTGTCATGCCATGGACCAGAGACCGGGCATTTCCCGGCCAATATCCATGGTCTGTCAAGAGAGCCGGGCGGACAAGACGGACGTATTCTGTGGCGCAGGAAAGGTAATGACCAGTAGGAACTTACTTTCCATGGTACGGGCGAGCCGGGCCTGCGGCGGGAATCGCTCAATTCCGCAGGCCAAGCTCAAACCGAACCCAGGTGGGGAGCCATGGGATTGCTAGCGAACAGCGTGCGCCGATGCGGACTGGCTCTGTTCGACGTCCGTTCGCGGGCCATGGAAAACCACAAGGTACTCGCGCACTTTGTCATCCGACTCCATCACGCGAAGGAGGATCTTGTCCTTGTGGATGCGGAATTCCGCCGTCTCTCCGATGGGCAGAAGCCATGGGATGGGAGTGTGAAGAACTTCCTCATATCGCCTCCTATAAAGACGCCCATCAACAGTATTTCTCCAAGCCGGCGAATTGCAGGGTTCGGCTCGTTAACGGAAAAAGGCATCTCCAAGGCGAAATATACAGCCCGGGATGGTGTGGCAATCAGAAGGTCAGCTCCACACCTTCCCATGGAGCGGCAGCGAATCCAAGAGCGATCGCCTAAGTGTCGCGCGTCTACTCGGCCGTGTAGGTGACCTCGAGGCGATGAATGAGAAAACAGGACATGACAAGGATCGCGACGGTAAGGCACAGCAAGCCAAAGATGGCGATGAACGGCGAGACAGGTTCGGCGACAATCGTGAAAATCGCCATCGGGCCATCGACGGGCAGTTTGACCGGGCAGAGATGCTTCAAATAGAAAGTGACGCTCAACCGCTGTGCCCAGGCAGGAAAAATCGGAGCGAACGCCTCCCAGCCCATCAACATGGCTCCGGGGATGATGGGATTCTTGAAAAGAAGGCTGAGAGCGAGAAACATGGCGCCATATCCGACACACGCGAGGGCGGTCACAAGAAGATAGGAACCCAATTGGCTGAGGCCCGGGCCGTCCAAGACGTACGATCTCCCCGTTGACCCCAGCCGGCTATAGGTGAGGTAGAAGCAAGCGAGAAGCGCCGCTTCAAACAGCGCAATGGAAATAATTGCACCGGCAAGAAATTTTCCAACCACCAAGACCTCTTTTCTAACCGGCACGAGAAATTGATAGTGAAGAGTGCGCTCCACCATTTCGCCGCGGAAAAGCCACGTAAAAATCCCCATGCAAGCGAAAAAGATCCCCAGCCGGAGATAATAGAGCTGCACAATTCCAGCGAGAACAAAGGTGTCTTCCTCGAGCTGGGAAGGGCTGGCATTTTTGTCCAGAAAGTAGTGGAGGAGGATGATGATGACCGGTATCAAAGCAAGCAGGTAAACCCAAATCCTGCGCCGCGTGAAGAGGTTGCGGCGAACTTCGTTGCGCACCAGGACGGAAATCTGGCTCGCAAACAGCCGCCACGGTTGTTCTTTGAACGTGATTTGGGCGCGAGCTACTGATTCTTGAATGCTCATGCCGGTCCGCCATCCGATCCGATGAGATATTGATAGATGGAATTCACGTCGTCGTCGGCCGGTGCCACCGCATCCACTTCGACCAAGCCGCTGGACACGATTTTGTTGAGAAGCAGCGAGAATTGCTCGGCGTCGCGCGTGCGCACCAGCACACTTTGGCCATCCGCCAAAATTTTTGCTTCGACGACATGATCCAGTTCGAAGGCCGCGGACGCCAGCTTCGCCGCATTCGAGCAACGGACCAGGATCTGCATGGGATGATCGCGGACTTCGCGGCGAACTTCTTTAATCTGACCCTCGGCAACCACGTAGCCGCTGCTCATCAACACGACGCGGTCGGAGATGCGGTCGACTTCCTCTAGAATATGGCTGGAGATGATGACGTGCATCCCCTGGTTCGCGATGGCTTCGAACAATGCGATCGATTCGGCGCGAGCCATGGGATCGAGGCCGTTGAGCGGCTCGTCCAAAACCAACACAGACGGATGATGCGCAATGGCCTGCGCCAGGCGAATGCGCTGACGCATCCCTTTGCTGTAGCCCGCCACTTTGCGTCGGGCCACCGGCGCCATACCAGCGCGCTCGAGGGCCTCGTCTGTAAGCTTCGTGGCTTGGTCGTGACCGAAACCGTGGAGCCGCAGCGGCCAATAAATGAAATCGTAGCCGTTCGTGCCGGGAGGGAAAGAGTCGAACTGCGTGCAGTATCCGACCTGTCGGAAAAACTCGACGGGTTGCTGCGGCGTAAGACCGAGGACGTAAATCGCGCCATGGGATGGTTTGATCAGGCCGGTCAGCAAGTTCATCAGCGTGGTTTTGCCCGAACCGTTGGGGCCGACGAGGCTGGTAATCCCCGGATCGACGGAGAAATTCACCTTGTTCACGCCGAGAACTTCCCCGTAAAACTTGGAGACGTTGTCGAACACGATTTGGCGGGCGTCTGGCGTCATCCACGTACCGTCTCGCGAGCTCGCAAGCGCGCATTGAGAATGACGAGCGAAAGCAAGCAGACAACCATCAGGGCACTCCAGGCCGCAGCAACGGGAATTTCGTTACGGCCGCTCAGGTCCAGCAACCTGTACGGGTCACGAAATCCTCTCTCCAAGATAATCCGGAACATATATGAGAAATTCAGGAGCGCACCCCAATAGGTGCCCATGATGTGGTTGAACATCTCACCGAGGCCCGCGGGGATGAAAAATATAATGAAGATCACGCCGGTAGCGACAATGCGCAGCTTGACCCACGCCGACACCGCCAGGGAAAGGAGGGAAAGCATCAGAATCCAAATCGCGGAGCACAACACCATGGGTAAGATCATCCAAAGGTGCGACCAGATCCAGCCGTCGTGCGCCAACCCGGACTGTAGACTAAACAACAGCAAACAAGGAATCCAAGTCACGGCGGAGAGCAGCAAACCCAGCACGGCAAGTTTTCCAAGAACATAGTCGACGCGGCTGAAAGGGCGGCTTAGAAAAAGCGGAAGAGCACCATTGGTTAGATCTCCAGCGATCAGGACGGGGCCGACCCAGCAGTTCAAAAGAAAAGCTGCCTCGGCCTGTATGATCATGATGACGATGAAGTATTGGTTTTCCACCACGAAGAAATCGCCTGAGCGCAATTGCATCAACAATTGCACCGTTTTGTTGTTCGCAACGAAGATGTATCCGGCAGAAAGCAGGCAAGGAACGATGCAAAGAATCAGCAGGAGAACGAAAAAGCGGGACTTGAAAAGATCGACGAAAGCGAAGCGCGTCAGAACGAAAAAACGCGACCACGCCGGCGTCAGCGAGCCGGTGTAGGAGTTGTATCGGCGTTTATAGACGGCCATCGGCCGCTCCCGTCTGTTCCATGGCATTGAGGAAGATGTCTTCGAGCGAATCGCGGCGGTGATTCATGCGGCGAATCTGGACACCTCGATCCGCCGCGACCTTAAAGACCTCTCTGATTTCAACGCCGTCCGGCATCACAATCTTGATACGTCCGCTGCGGAAAACTGCACACTCGCAACCAATGCTCTCAAGGGCGGTTGTGAAGGTTGCCTCGGCGCCGAGCGTTTCCAACTCGAGGAATTTGCGATTCGCGCGGCGCTCCTCCACGAGGTTACAGATGGAGGCGATTTTTCCGTTCCGAAGGATCAACACTTCGTCGCAGGTTTCTTCCACATCGCGCAGAAGATGAGAGGAGAGCAGCAAACAAATATCGCTGGCCTCGCGGATTTCGCGAATAAGTTCAATTAAGCGTTTACGTGCCGGCGGGTCCATGCCGTTCGTTGGTTCATCCAGAATCAGAACCTTGGGCCCGTGTGCAATCGCCTGCGCCAACTTCGCCAGTTGTTTCATGCCGAGAGAATACGTCCCCACCGGGCGATAACGCGCTTCGCCCAAGCCGACGTAGACGAACGCTTCGTGCGCGCGCTCCATCGCCTGCTCGGAGGGCAGGCCGGAAATCTCCGCCATATAGCGGACAAAGCGGACCCCGGACATTTTCGAAATAAAAGCATCGTTCTCCGGCATATAGCCGACGAGCGAACGAAGGGCTTTGCCGCTGGTGTGAGAGTTGAAGCCGAGCATGCGCGCGCTGCCCCTGGATGGGACATGGAAACCAAGCAGCGTATTGATGAGCGTGGATTTTCCAGCGCCGTTGGGTCCCAGCAGCCCGATGGCGCGGCTCTTCAGAACGCCGGTGAGCCCATGCAGTATCGTTCGGCCACCGAGTTGCACTTCCAGCCCATCGAGCTCAATGGTTGGGGTCATCATCTACAGCTTATTACGGATTAGCCTACCGTGAAGTTCCATGTTCTGACATGCCCAGCAAGTGTAGCAACGTTGGGAAAGCCGGATTTAAGTCCAGCAACTTGCCGCTACTGGCCACCTCGATGCGATCGTTCTCTCCATAAGCGCACATTACGCTCGGCTTGGAGTCCGCCGCCAACTGCTGAAGCACCGCCAACTGCCCGGAATTCAGCTGCGAAGCCAGCGGCTTCAAAATCGGGCTGAGATTTTGATATATCATCCCCGAAAAGTTTGCTTGATTGTCGCTCGGCAGCAGCGCGCGGAACGAAGCGGACCGAGCTAGCGATGTGCCATTCGCGTGGGTTTCAATGGCGGCGAGGAGCAGCGCACGCGAAGGCGCCACGATCATGTATCCGTCCGCGAACGTATAATCGTATTCGGTCGAAAGCCCCGCAACTTGCGATTGGATCGTGTAAAACGTTCGGCCACCAGCCTGTCCTTGATTCAGCGTTAATCCGGGCTGATTTGATTTTTGCGCTTCCCGGTTAGCAGCCTGCACCATCTTCTCGATGGCTAGCTGGAGAGCCCCCGATTGGTTAACCTCGAGGATGGCTACCCAGGAAGGGGTGGGGAGGACTGGGCCATCGAGAGCCAGGGTGACCTCTCCGCCCAGGGCACTTGCGAGGTCGTCACGAATACTTAGGCCAAGTTCCGCGTTGGCCTCAGCCAAACTCTTGCCGAAGTTTGGTTCCGAAGCGCCGATGGTGCTGAAGAGATCATCGAACATGAGCGCGGGCTGCTTCGCAACGAAAGAGACCGCCGCACCGGCGTTGGCGGAAACATAGTCGAGTGAGCCCACAGGAGCGGGAGCGGCCAGCCAGGAAGCGATGCCGCGCCTCGGGCCGCTGAATTCGAGTGTGATGCGGTTGTCTCCATGGTTAGAAGTTTCGCCGCGCGTGGCAATTAAATACTTTACGTCGTTGAAGCCGCTATTCTGAAGCACTGCTGAATCTTGTTGCTGGGTGTGCGAAGCGTTCAGAATCTGGCCGAGATTCGCAGCGACCAGAGTTTCCGTACCCCGGCTGTAAACATTCAGGATTCTTTGGCCAAAGTCGGTTGCTGCAAATTGAGTTGCTCCGGCGTCGAGTTGCGCGCTCATCTCCTGGACTGAAGTAGCGTCGCCACCGACGACCAGCATGTTCTGCCTGACCAGCATGATCATCCCTCGCTCACCCACCGCGAGGGAGGAGAGCGATTGCTGATCGAAGACGTGCAGGTCTGATGTGCCCTGCTTGTTCGCAAGCGTCGCAGCCAGATGATTCTCTAGGAAATTCTTAAGCCCGGGCTGACGCACCTCCGCTAGCATCAATGGCCCGTGTTCCTGAGCCCCTGGGCTGGCCCTGAAAGTGATCACCACTTCGTCGCCCAAGTACTGGCTTATGGCTTGAATTTGCCCAATCAACTCCGCGGGAGTCGGATGTTGATTCGAGTTGCCGCTCTTGTTCCACCAGTCTTGCAGAACTTTGCTCTGCGCGAGCTGCTCCTGGAAGATCTGGTTGGCCTGCTGCAGTGCATTTCCAAGATTCGGAATGCCGACATATAGAACGGTATCCGCAGGCAGCAACGGAAGAATTTTGCTTTCATAGCGCGGACCTGGCGTCTGGATGGTCTCGAGTCTCGTCCGAAGCTTGGTAACCTCTGCAAGCAAAGCGAGTTCGTGATCGAGATCGCTGCTCCAGCTGATCTCTTGGCTGACGGGAACACGCCCGACGCTCTGCGTGGTCGCCACCTGATCGCCCGAATGCAGAATGGATTCCGCGCCTGCGTGCTTGACGCGAACTTCCCCTTCAATCACGGACACGCGCGAGCCTTTTGTGCCCGAGTTTACGGAAAAGACCGTGCCGGTGACAGCCACCGTGCAATCCGGAGCGCTAACATATAAATGCCCGGTCTTACGATGCGCGGCCTGCACAATGATGCTGCCCTGGTCGAGATGGATAGTGGTGTTGCGGCGGTCCGCGCTGACAGCGAACTCAGCGCGCTGATTCATTTCCACTTTCGAACCGTCGAAGAGCCTCACCGTGGCATGAGAGTTTGCCGCCGTGCGAATGAATTCGCCCTGCGAGACTTCATCACCCTGCTTCAATGCGCTCTCGCCACTCCAGCCAATGCGATACGCTTGCCCTGCGATGGAGTCGATGCGCGCGCGGCTGCCAGGAGGGCCCGCGATGTACCAGCTATATCCAGTCCAAACCACCGCAACCAATACCGCCAATGCGGCTGCCGCGAAAGACAAACTGCCAAAACTCCATTGGAAACCGCGCGACGCCGGCTCCATCCGCCAGTTGCTGCTGGTCTTTCCGTCAACGGCGCGGCCGTGAGCATAGGAACGGCACGACACGCATTCCCTCAGATGGTCTTCCACGATAAGCGCGCGAGCTGGAGGCAGCTCTTGCTGATGAAAAGCCGGCAACATCAGACGAATATCGGCGCAGCCACGGATGGGCTGCAGTGCTCTGGCTGTGGCTTCCTCGCCGACGCCCGCTTGCAGCTTCTGCCACACCCGCTCGGCAGAGGCCGACAGCGTCTTCGCGTCGGGCTCTGCCGCGCGGAGTTCGGAGATGGCTTGATCCAGACGAGCGTCTTGCTTTGATCGAAAAAAATTCATGATGCACCTTTCCTAAAACCACGAAGGCTCTTCCTCAACCGCGCGCGCGTCCGATGCAGGGTCACTGCGACCACCGCCTGCGAGGTGTTCATCATTCTGGCAATCTCGGGGTTGTCCAGACCTTCGATATAGCGCAGGGTAAACATCTCGGCAGTTCGGGGACTCAGCCGGGCAAGCTCTCCGCGAAGCCAATTCTTTATTTCCATTGACGAATGCGCGCGCTCCGGCGACAGACTAGGATTCGCTGGTAGTTCGTCCGCCGCTTCCACGGGGACCACCTCGCGATGGCCCCGCGACCGAATGAGATCCAGCGCGGCGTTCACCGCTGACCTGTGTAAGTAACTCTGAAGATTGGAGATACGGCCGTGGTCGATGGTCCCGCGAGCCAATCGGAGGAAGACAGATTGCGCTACGTCTTCGGCGTCAGCCATACTTCCAGTTACGCGGTACGCGGCTTTGAGGACACAAGACTGGTGTGCACGAAAGACTTCCTCAAGCTCTCCGGCTGCTTCTGTCACCATGATGGTTCCTATCGCGGCCGCCAAGTATCCCTCCTCGGCTCTTCTACAACCTAAGACGCGATAGCTAGAAACTTCTTAACACAGAATTTACACTCGGAGGCGAATTGCTTGGACGGGGAGTCCAGATCACTCGTCAATGATTCTCGGCTTTTCAGATCGGGCCGGCGGTTGCCTACCTGCTGAATTCACACGAATCGCTCAAGTTGTTTCGGTGGGCAGCCCGCAGGCCACCACTTCTCAATAAGAGCTTTCAAGAAAGACTCGGAACCGTCTCGATCGCGAGTGATGCCGCAGCTTTCGCAGTGCCTTGGCTTCGATTTGGCGAATTCGTTCCCGCGTAACGGCAAACGACTGGCCCACTTGCTCCAGCGTCAGTTCGTTGCCGTCTTCCAGGCCAAAGCGCATCTTGATGATTCTTTCTTCGCGCGGTGTCAGGGTCTTCAGCACGGAAGCCAGGTGCTCCTTCAAATTGAGATGAATGGCCGCATCCGACGGCGAAACAACGCCTTTATCCTCGACGAAATCACCCAGATGAGACTCCTCGTCTTCACCGATTGGCGTTTCGAAAGACATAGGCTGCTGCGCGATCTTCTTCGTTTTGCACACCGCATCGAGGGAAAGATCCATACGTCTGGCGAGCTCCTCGGAAGTTGGTTCACGTCCAAGTTCTTGCACCAGTTGGCGGCTGGTGCGAGCCTGCTTGTTGATCGTCTCAATCATGTGTACGGGAATGCGGATAGTGCGGGCCTGATCGGCGATGGCGCGAGTGATCCCCTGGCGAATCCACCAGGTCGCATAGGTGGAGAACTTGTATCCGCGGCGCCATTCGAATTTGTCGGCGCCCTTCATGAGTCCGATATTGCCCTCTTGGATCAAATCGAGGAACTGCATGCCGCGGTTCGTATATTTTTTGGCGATGGAGACGACCAGGCGGAGGTTGGCCTCCGTTAGCTCCGTTTTTGCGAGTTCGGTTTCCGCTTCACCGCGACGGATGGCTGTGAGCGCGCGCTTCAGAGCGTCAAAACCAACTTCGCTCGATTCCTCGATGTCCCGTCGTTCCGTCCGGCGCGAACGCAGCTCATCACGAGCTCCGTTTGCGCTGTCGGCACGGGCGGAGCTTACGCGGCGTTCCAACCTAGCAATCTCACGGTCGAGTGTATGCAGCCGCTCGGCCGAGAGCCGCAGAGTATCAATAAGGCGCTTCTTCTCGGCGTCGTTGAATTCGATGGAGCGGATCAGGAGCGAAATCTCAATGCGCGTGCGGCCCAGACGGCGCCGCGCCCGCAGATGTGCTTGCTTATCGGACTTCGCGGTGTTTTCCAGCTTCACCCTCTGCTTTCGTCCTAACTCGCAGAGTTTCTCAAGCTGGCTGATGGTCTTCAGCGTTTGCCGCAACTTTTCTTCGATCTTGTCGTCGGTCAGGTCTTCTTCTTGGAGGTGGACGATTCTCTTGATGGAAAGCGCGCCCTTGCGAAGCTCTGCGCCCACAGCGATTAATTCCTTGGCCACCAGTGGCGAACGCGAGACGGTCTTCAACACGCGCAACTTGCCGCGTTCCATGCGCTTGGCGAGAGCAATCTCGGTCTCGCGGTTTAAAAGCGGCACCACGCCCATTTCACGCAAGTAGGTGCTAACCGGATCGGTGCTCTTCTGGACGGAGTGCACCGGCCGTTCGATCTCGGTTTCTTCCTCATGGATGGCGTCGTTCCTGGGGCCGAGTTCGATTCGTTGCGTGACTTCGAGCGTTGTGTGCGCGGCTTTCGCTGCGGAAATATCTTCGAAAATTTCGGTGCCGTCACGCTCGAAAGTGGAAAAGAGATTGTCGACCTCTTCGGTGGTGTGCTCCTCAGCGGAAAGGACATCGTTCACTTCTTCATTGAGCACGTAGCCGCGGCTTTTACCGAGGTTGATGAGGTTGCCGACCAGATCGTGCTTTTCCTGAATGAACAGAGCCAAGCGTTTTCCCCCCAAATGGTTTTTGTCTCAAATAGCTGGCCCTTCCTGCACACCACACCGCGGCCAAGGAAAGCCTAGGAACGGTTGTGGCAAACAAGAAAGGCGGGATCCGAATTGCAACCCTGGCGGTAGACTCGCCGCGGCCACCGCCATGACAACCACGTTCATCCCGACGCGCTCGGGTGACGGTACCTTTGTTCTGGCATTTGTGCCCCCCCAGTATACGCTATTTGTCTTCGTTTTTGGGCCACATCCGCGCGTCATTTTAGACTCGGGGGTAACTCTTGGGCCTGCAGCGGTTTGCGATTTCAAGCGGCCTGGTTCGAGGGAGCCATTGCCCGGACGGACAGCGAACGTAAGGTTAGATTGGTCTTAACGTTTTCGCCACAAGTTCATGGAACTTCCCACCCAGGGATTACACAACTATTACAGAAGCCCAGCGCCACGCGTGCTACTTTCGATTCATGAGCACCCTAGGCCACGACAAAACATTTTCTCAACCCATTAATTGGACCACCTCCCTTTTCATGCTGGCGTTTCATATCGGTGCAATCGCCGCGTTGTTCTTTTTTACCTGGAAAGCCCTTGCCTTAGGGCTAGCCCTCTGGTGGGTCGCCGGAAGTCTCGGCATCGGCATGGGCTACCACCGCTTGCTCACCCATCGCGGCTACAAGACGCCGAAGTGGATGGAACATTTTCTGACCGTCTGCGGGACGCTGGCCCTTGAAGGCGGACCAATTGCTTGGGTAGCCACGCACCGCGTCCACCACCAAAACACCGACAAAGAAGGTGACCCGCACTCTCCTCAGGATGGCGGCCTATGGGCGCACATGGGCTGGATTCTGACGGGGCAGGCCATGCACAGCAATGCCAAAGAGCTGTTGCCTTTTGTTCCCGATCTGCGAAAGGACAAGTTTCATCTCTGGATCACCAAGTGGCACTGGGTTCCGCTCACCGTGCTTGGCATCGCACTCTTTGCCATCGGTGGTTGGCCCTTCCTATTGTGGGGAGTGTTTTTGCGAACCGTAGTCGGCCTTCACGCCACCTGGCTGGTAAACTCTGCGACGCACATGTGGGGGTCGCGGCGGTTCTTGACAGACGATACCTCCAAGAACAGTCTATGGGTCGCCCTGCTTACCTTCGGCGAAGGGTGGCACAACAATCACCATGCGGTTCCGCAATCGGCGCGTCACGGAATAACCTGGTATGAAATCGACATGAACTGGTACGGTATTTGTGTTTTACGAGCGCTCGGCCTGGCGCGGGACGTCAAGCGTCATAAACTCGCCCACCATGGACAAGCCGGCGAGCGACATACCGCGATGCCTCCGGACGCTACCCGAACGCCTGCTCCTGTCGCGCTGCCCAGCGGCGACTGAGCCGCGCCTCACCCGAATAGCGCTTGGGATCGGGAACGCCAGCAACCGTTGTCACAGACCTTCTTAGGTGGCGCTGACGCAACCCTGGCGTAAACTAAGGCGTCATGCGCATCACGCGCCGAACCAAAGCAATCGCATTCTTTATCGCGCTTGGGGCTTGTCTCGTTGCCTTAACGATCGTACTTAACGTCAGTTGGATTATCTTCCACTGGCGTCAAGTAGTTCCCCTGGTGCTCGGCATCATCTTCTTTGGCTTGCTGATCGCCGGACTGGTCATCAACACGATCTTTCTTGTCCGGGAGATTCGGCGAAATGAGCAGCAAGACAGCTTTCTCAATGCCGTCACGCACGAACTAAAAACACCGATCGCTTCCATCCGGCTGTACCTGGAAACGCTCGCGAGTCGCAACCTGGATGAAGCAAAGCGCCGCGAGTTTTATCGCATCATGCTTGATGATACCGACCGGCTCCTTGGAACTGTCGAACAGGTTCTGAAGGCTGGGGAAGTGAGGCATGCGAGCGAGCGAAAGAACTGGCAGGAAGTGCAATTCTCCGCCGTTGTGCGTGAAGTCCTCGCGCTCGCGCGCCTGCGTCAAAACCTTTCTCCAGAAGTGTTGAGTCTTGGCGCGACGCCGCTTGAAGAAATCGTGGTCTTGGGGAACCCTGAAGAACTCCGCACCGCGGTGTTCAATCTGCTCGACAATGCCATCAAATACTCCGGCGAAAAAAAAGATATCGTCGTGGACCTGCTCACACCAAACATCGACACGGTCTTGCTACGCGTACACGATAGCGGCATCGGTATTCCGCGCAACGAAGTGAAACGAATCTTCAAACGCTTTTACCGCGCGTCAAACTCCAAGACAGACAAGGTGAAGGGAACTGGCCTTGGCCTGTTCATCGTGCGCTCCATTGCCCGCCGTTACGGTGGCGACGCCTTTGCCGAGAGTGAAGGAGAAGGGCGCGGCAGCACATTCACCATCCGTCTTCCCAGGGTCTACCAGGCATGAGCCGCATCCTCATCGTCGAGGACGAAGCCCATCTCGCCGAGGGCCTACGCTTCAATCTCGAAGCCGAAGGGCACTCGGTCGAGATCAGCGACAATGGCGAGGATGCCCTGAAACGCCTGCTGAAGCAGGGCGAAATCTTCGACGCTCTGGTCCTGGATGTGATGCTGCCGGGCAAGGACGGTTTTTTGGTCGCTCGCGAATTACGCAAAGCCCAGAACTATACTCCGTTGCTCATGCTAACTGCCCGCGGCCGACCAGAAGATGTCCTCAAGGGGTTTGAATCCGGTGCAGATGACTATTTACCGAAACCTTTCAATCTTGCCATTTTGATGGCGCGAGTCGAGAGCCTCTTGCGCCGCAAGAATTGGCAGAGCTCAGCCAAATCGGCGCCCGTCGAAGACCTCCGGCCAAGCACCGATTTACCTTCGCCGGAAATTTTCAGCTTCGACGACAAAGTCGTAGATTTTCAGAACCTGCAGCTGCGCGTGGGCAAACAAGTCATTCCGCTGACCATGATGGAATCCGACCTCTTTCGGTGCCTCATTAACAATAGCGGCCGTCCCGTCTCTCGAAAGCAAATACTGCAGGAAGTCTGGAATCTGCGCGAAGACACGGACACACGCGCCATCGACAACTTCATAGTGCGTCTGCGTCGTTATATCGAAGAAGAGCCTGCAACACCGCGCTACCTGCTTACGGTCAGAGGCATCGGATACCGATTCATGCCCCACCCCACGGTCAAGAATCCGAAAAACTAGTAGTCGGAGCGACCTGATTGAACCGGAACCTCCGAATCTGTGTCGTGTTCCTCATGCAAGATCACCCCACCCACCGGGTCTCCAGCTAGATGAGTTCACCAAATCCCAACAGATCGCGCCAGGCCAATACCAGTGCGTGTCGGGAAAGGCCAACAGTGCGGACAAAGTGTATCTGGTCCTCGAGTCGGTCAAGGCAGAAGAACAGCAGCTGTGTTCTATGGTTATCGTTTGGCGGAGGCGCGCTATGTTTCGCAACCGCAACCACCAAGGATAGAAGCGTAGCCTAGCACCCTGCGACCTCCAGAAAGGCAAGAGGACTGCCATCTTCAGAATCTGAATAGCGCGATCACCGTAGTGGCTCCCCTTTAGCTCCTATTTTCCTTTTGATGGCCGGAGTGTTTCAGGCGGCAGGGGCATGCGAAAGCTCGTCACTATTTCTGCAGCTCGAATTGCATCGGGGGCATCTCCATAGCCGGAAGCTTCTCTGCGCCTGCAAAACTTCAGCTAGATACATAGGCAGCCCATCTCGCGAACACCAGACCTCAGGCATCATGTCTCGGTCGATCCCATTCCCATTGTCCGTGACCATGAAGTATCCGCGTGAGCTATTGTAGTGGACGAAGCAATTGCGCTCCGGACAGGCATACACCAGAGTCTGCGCTGGCTCATTACCGGTTTGTAGCAGCAATTGGGTAAGCCTCATTTCAACATGATGCTCGTAACAGAGCGGTTGAAGCACGCTGTTCTTCTGCAGCGGCGGCATCCGGTGCGTTCCGAAATAGATTAGAAGGGGCTTTTGTGCCGGAGCCTGGACTAGAGAGGCAGATTGCATCGCGGCAGTATTTTTTCCCATGAATCACCTCAGGTGGTCATCCCGCGTCGTATTGACATAAAGGCAAGCCACCTGCCAGTCCAGGAGGTGGTGAATCCACTTGAAATAGTTAGAGATAGAGAATCTTGGCCGGCAGGTGGCCGCTATGAGTTTTTTGCACGACGAGAAGAATTTACAAGTTCTAGTACGCCCAAAATCGTCCTTGCTTTGACCCATGGGCTTTGACCCATGGCGCCAACGATTGCACGCCTGATCGAGTTCATAGAATGCCGTCAGGCCTGATTGATTGGAAGGGGCTGGTCACCCGCAGTCTTCCTAGTCCACAGTGACTTGGACCGTGGCGGAGTGACTGAGATTGTCCGAACCACCAGTGATCGTGAGCGCGTACGTACCTGTGGGTGTTCCTGAAGGAGTCACGTTGAGGGCAGCAGTTTGGCGTGATCCGGCATAAGACGCGGTGATGGTTACAGAAGTCGATGCGGTCACGGCACTGGTATTCACCGTAAACGTCGCGTTCCTCGCTCCTGCAGCAAAACGCCCTGAAGGGCTTGGTGATTCGGATCGACGCCGGTATCAATGTCAGCCACAATGCCGGTCCCTGTTACATGGAACTGACTTGGTGCGTTCTGGACCTCCACGACCCCGGCCGCAGGTTGCGCGGCGTAACTGTTCCACACCATGGTCCCTGAATTGGCAGGGTAGGGGAGCAGCGTTCTGTCTGACATCAGGGCGGTAGGGATGGGCGAAGGAATCAGATTCGCGGCGCCAATCAGGCTGAGTACCTGATCCACCTCAGCGTTCACGATGCCCGGAAGTAAAACCAGGGTATTCACAAGAGTTTGAGGGTTCAACGACGTGGTCAATAAAAAGACTTGGTTGAGTGCTCCGTCGAGGGCGCCAACAACCGTGCAGTTTTGCGCCAGACACAATAGCTGGAGTCCTGGAACGCCGAGCGTCGTGCGTACGATGACTCCATTCTGCGCTCTGGCGGGCGCGGCCCATAGCAGGGCCAACAGCATACCTGCCACCCATGCTCGGCGATGCATTGTGCCACTCCCCTTTGTCCTACGGTGACTTGGCGACGCCGCTTCCTGCTTTGTTTGGTCCTCCCGATTCAAAATTCCCTAGGGTAAAGACCTGACACCGGACTTCAGCCTCCCGCGAAACAAGCGACGACCTCCAGGAAACTCAAAAACATCAACCCCTTTCCCTCCAGCAGCTCTGGCCAGCGTAGGGGATTTACCACTACAGAGGGCTCAGCACACGCGGTTGAGCTGGAATACCGAGAATGGAACATCGAACCGCTAGTCCAGAGCTTTGCGATTGCCATTGCCTAGAATCGCGCGCTGCGATGGCAGGCTGGATTCAACTCGAAGCGTAGTTGCGATAAGTCCTCCAGGTGACTTCGCATCCTTGAAAGGTTAGTCCGACAACATATCGGTCGCCGCTGCATTTGTGGCAATGAACGACTCTCCCGCGGAGCGCAACCTGTTCTTTAAAGGACGTGACTTGTGCCGATTCGCCAGATTGCCAGGCACGCTTAGAAATCACGCAAGCCCCATGGGCACTGACGTTTTCGGTGTAAGTCAACTCAGCCGCTTTGACAGGATGATCTTGGACGTCGGCAAGATGCACAACAACAGCGATAGGGAGACGCTTTTCCATTCTTCCGTTGAGTCTCGGGGCGACGTCCATATTGCGCTGCGTTAGTCGATGACAAATCTCTGAGGCGCGGGGCTGGGTGGGCCACTTGCTGCAGCTGTGCAGCTCGGGCCGATTGTCGGCTCCTGAGTTAGATAACATTGACGGGGTTCGCTGCCAATCGATAAAGGACCTGAATTACGGCTCCAGTAAACTCACCATTGGCCTTAGAGAGTCCAAACTGAGGTCTCTAAGGAATAATTTGTTTTCTGACTGGAGCTTCGAGGCAGGCAACTGAAGTTACAGCCGAATTTTGTCCCCCCCAAATGAAAGAGAAGCAATCCTGGAGAGAACACAACGGTTCGGAGGGATAGCGTGAGGATGCTTCGTACCTCCGTCGATTGACACAGCGAACGTCAGAATGAGCCCGCGAGCCTCGGACGAAATAGAGAAATGCCCATCGCATGCTAACGCACGCTCCCAGCGACGTCGATCCCATGTGCCGATAGTTAGCAAGGGCGCGAAGTGAGGAGAATCAGGCGAGTACCTGAATCTGAACGGAGGAGAATTACCGAAGAACTCGTAAGTATGGTACTGCAAGCACGAAGGGGTGAAGAGTCGAATACCGCGAGCCACTATTCTGCTGGGGCCATGGATTCACGACCTGCAGAAGGGAGAAGGCCACCAAGTGCATCAGGATTGTTGAGGCCTGATCTGCGAAGCGAACCCTATCGCGCTCCCGAGACATCAAAGATTGCGGGGCACTATCGACACGGAATGTCAGCTTAACTTATTTCCGTTCCAATGAAGGGAAATAGGTGTAAGTTGTCCGCTTGGCCCAGTTGAAATGACCAGGGGGAGAGCGAGAAGGCTCTTAGCTTTGCTTGAAACCCCTTGAAATTCTGGATTTTTGGTGACGTACGCCGCGGGGACCGACGAAGAATCTTCTGTCCTTTCTGGGGTGAGGTTTGCAACTGCCAGTGATGCGGAGGATTCACCAAGTCCGGCGGTTTCTAGCGAAAAATGCTCATTTAAGGGCCATGCGTCGATGCAAGGAGGTCGGTACGCTTCGAGCCGACGGCCTCAGCCTTCACGGATGCTTAGAAGGTTTCATGCGTCATGTATGGTGATAGAGTCGACTCTGCGCGAGAGAATATGGAGCCACTTCTCACAGTAGAGAATTTGCAGAAGCGCTATGAAAGGCGAGGTCTCTCTGGTGCTGGCAAAAGTACCAGAGTGACTGCGCTGGCAGGGGTTTCCTTCGTGATTTATCCGAAAACTACATTGGCTTTGGTGGGTGGGTCGGGTTCAGGAAAAAGTACGCTGGCACGTTGTGTTGCATGCCTGGAGAGTCCGACGTCGGGGAGCATCCGCTTTGGCGGTAATGAGATCACCTGCTTCAAGGAAAAACAATTGCGGTCTGTTCGCCCGCAGATCCAAGTGGTGTTTCAGGGCCCCGCGAGTTCCTTGAATCCGAGACTGACCGTTTTGGACATAGTAACCGAACCTTTGAATGTTCAACGCCGCCTTAGTAAGCGAGAAAAGGGCGAGAGAGCCCGTGAACTGCTCGACCGCGTAGGTTTACCGCTGGAAAAGGTGTTGCGAAGACCGGATGAACTCAGTGTCGGGCAAAAACAGAGAGTGGCGATTGCGCGTGCTATGGCGCTAAATCCGAAATTGCTGATTCTGGATGAGGCTCTCTCTGCGCTGGATTGTTCCATACAGGCGCAGGTCGCAAACCTGCTCCTTGAGCTACAGGCATCCCCAGGATTCACGTACTTGTTCATCACACACGATTTCAGGATGGCAGTGCATCTGGCAGATGAGATCGCAGTCATGGAACAAGGCCAAATTGTAGAGTTTGGCAAGAGTGAAAGGGTGTTTCATAGCCCAAAGCATTTCATTACTCGCCAACTGGTGAATGCCTCCATGGGAATGAGTGTTACGGCGCGGCCGCCCGCGGCCTCGTGATGCGCTACCGGACTGAGCGGCTTATGCAAATACAAATTGGGACGTGGAGCCTCGTTCTGGGCCAGGCGTCGGTGAATTCGCGCTGGGTCAACAACACGATTCCGCGGCCGCCGCGCTCATTGGGGTCCGCGCGTGCGCTTCTGAACAAAGCCGGCTCACCCGAAATGGGGGCATTGGTGGGCCCACCAGCAATGCTAACGCGGCAGGCCGCCGCAGCTGGTGAGCCGACGCCCAATCTGATTTGCCCGTACCGGAAAGGCCCGTTATCGTGGAAGACCTTTTGGAATAAACGCAGGAAGAACAGATGCTAAGCGAAGCTTTGGCCGGACTCACTCCACAATACCGCCGTTTGATGGAGATGCTATTTTTTGAGACCCTGGCTCGGCCCTACACGGAAGTCGTAGCAATTCAGGCCTGGAGCCGGGATCCATCGGCTTCACGCGGCAGAAGCGCCTCCAGCATCTGCGTTGGCGACTCGCCGAACGGGGATTTCGACCATGCCAGCTGGTGACAAAAAGAAATCCCACAGGGAACTGCTATCTGAATTGAGCAGCCTTGAGAGCGGTGCCGTGCGGCAAAACTTTCTTGCTCGGCACAAGGCTCTGATTCGTTCAGAGTTTGTCAAGCAACTCGCTGACCTCGTAGTCGAAAAAATCCGCGTAAACACGGCAGAAGCAATGCGCGCGGCCGAAGCGGCTCTCTTGATTGCACAGAGATTGCGGCGCAAGGAAGGCTTGGCTCTTGCCTTGAGGGCCAAAGCAAACGCACTTTACGCCTGCGGGGAAAACCGCGCAGCAATTGCACACCACGAAAGAGCCTTCCAACTATTCGAAGAGTTAGGGGACCGACTGCAGGCCGCTCGCACACAGAGCAGCTCTATTCAACCGTTGATTCTGCTTGGCGAATACGAGCGCGCATTTAAGGCAGCCGATCAGGCAAGGCAGACCTTCAAGGATCTTGGGCAAACCCTACGAATTGCGGGCCTGGAAAACAACGTGGGCAACATCTTTCATCGCCAAGACCGCTTTGAGGAAGCCCTCGCTCACTACGAACGGGCCTACCAGACACTTTCCGAACAGGGGCAATGGGAAAGAGTCGCCATTAGCCTCCACAACATGGCGATGTGCCTCATCAGCTTGAATGATTTCCCCCGGTCGCTCGATTGTTATCAGAAGGCGCGAGATCTGAGCGAGCGATACGGCATGCCCCTGCTGCGCGACCAGGCTGATTACAACATCGCCTACCTGTACTACTTCCGCGGCGAATACAGCCGTGCTATTGAGATGCTCTACGCCACCCGCCGCGCTTGCGAAGTAAGCGGCGATGCATATCACGTGGCACTGTGCTACATGGACCTGTCGGAGATCTATCTCGAGTTGACCTTGAGTGAGGAAGCCCGGCAAATGGCCCGCGAAGCCTTTTTGCGCTTCGAGAAGCTCGGCATGGGCTATGAGGTAGCTAAAAGTCTGGCAAACGAAGCTATCGCGTGCGGGCAACAGGGAAAAACTGCCGAATCCCTCGAGCGTTTTGCGCGGGCCCGCGAAATGTTTGAGAAAGAGAAGAATCTTGTCTGGCCTTGGCTGCTCGATTTGTATCAGGGACTTCTCCTGTTCCACGAAGGCCAGTATTTCGGCGCGAGGAAGCTCTGCACTGCCGCGGCGGTTTTTTTCGATCGGACCATGCTTTCGGGCAAAGCGGCTCTCGCACACCTGTTACTGGGCCGCATCGCGTTGCAGTTCGGTGACCTTGCCACCGCGGAAACAGAAACTGAAGCGGCTATGTCGAAACTCGACCTGCTTCAGGCACCCGTATTCTTCTACCAAGCACATTTGCTGCGCGGCCAAATTGCCCACATCCGGGGCGAGCGCAAGACTGCCCTGCAGACTTACCGCGACGCCTGCAAATCCCTCGAGATGGTGCGGAGCCGCTTGCATTCCGAAGAGTTGAAGATTTCATTCATAAAGAACCGGTTGCAAGTGTACGAGGCGCTGGTGGAACTGCATTTGACAGGGGGCGAAGAGGAGACCTCAACCGCCGAGGTGTTTAGCTGGATCGAAGCGGCAAAATCACGAAGCATGACGGAAACGATTCTTCAAAGCGGCCAGAGCCTGGCCTTGGGCGAAGAAGGTCAGAGCGAGCTTGTGCGGCGGATTCGGGATTTACGGAAAGAATTAAACTGGTATTACCACCGGATTGAACTCGAGCAGTTGCGCCCCGAGGAAAACGTTCACAAACGGATCCTGGGATTGCGGGAAAAAGCAGTATCCCACGAAAACGAACTGCTGCGAACCCTACGCGAACTGCCAGCACACGAGCGTGAGCATGCCACGCTAGAAGCCCCCGCGGACTTTTCGTTGCAACGATTGCAGCGCAATCTGCCGGTGGACACAACGCTGATTGAATACTATTCGACTGGCGATCAGCTCATCGCGGCAGTCGTCAAGAAAAACAAGACAGAGATTATTCCAGTCGGCGTAGTGTCTCGAATAACGCATTTTCTGCAGCTTTTGCGGTTTCAGATTTCAAAATTCCGAATGGGCGTCGCATACACAGAGCGTTTCGAACGGCCTTTGCTGGATGCCACGCGGGCCCATTTGAAATCGCTCTGCGATGAGTTGTTTGCTCCACTACGCAAACACATCGACAGCAAACACCTGATTTTCGTGCCACACGGTGCCCTGCACTTCCTTCCCTTCCACGCTTTGCGAAATGAAGACCAGTATCTTTGCGAAGCCTACACAATCTCGTACGCGCCAAGCGCAACCGTATTCACGCTCTGCCAGGAAAAGGCGCAAAGTGAACAACCCTTTTCGTTGGTCATGGGTATCCCCGACGCGCGGGCCCCGCACATTCTGGGCGAGGTGGAGTCTGTTGCCCCCTTGCTTCCGCATTCTGAACTGCTCGTCGGAGAACAGGCCACCTCAGGCAAGCTCAAGGAGAAGGGCGCGGAGAGCGGTCTTCTGCATATCGCCACACACGGCAGTTACCGCCAGGACAACCCGATGTTTTCAGGCATTCGCCTGGGAGATGGATACTTGAATCTCCACGATCTCTACCACATGCGTCTCCCTGCAAAGCTTGTGACTCTCAGCGGATGCGCCACAGGGATGAACTTTGTCGCACAGGGTGATGAACTGCTGGGGCTGCAACGCGGTTTATTCTGTGCGGGCGCAACTTCCCTGCTTCTTTCTTTGTGGGACGTTCATGATCAAAGTACTGCGAAACTCATGCATGCGTTCTACAAGCGCTATATCGAAACCAAGGACATGGCCGGATCATTGCAAGCTGCTATGAATCAATTGCGCGAAGAAGTTCCTCATCCCTACTTTTGGGCTCCATTCGTCCTTGTTGGCAAACTGCCTGAAACACAAGGACTTATTTAATTCCTTGCCACCTATATTTTCTCGGACACTATTTCCTCTTTTTTTCGGGTGGCGAAAAGCGCACCCATCCGCCGGGGAGCGGAAGTTGAAAGAATTGCAGAGGGGGATGGCGATGAAGCATTTCAAGGGGGAGGAATGGGTTGATTTTGTCAATCGCACAACTTCTCCAGAGCAGATGGCGGTAATTCAAAAGCACCTGGTGAGTGGTTGCGAAAAGCGCACGAAGCATGCGGCCCTCTGGCGAAAAGTACGAATTCTTGCCCCAGCAGAGTCGGCCTATCAGCCATCAGAGCAAGCTGTTCGCAAGGCTGCCGCCATGTTTGGTCCGGCAAGATGGGTGGGCAGTCGAAATGAGAAAAGCACAGTCATCGAGGTGTTGTTCGACAGTTTCTTGGAGCCCGTCTTTTCAGGCGCGCGTGCAGACTACAGAGGGACAAGACACGTGCTCTATCGTGTGGCTCCGTTCCAGATTGATCTGCAGATTGAAGCAAAGCCAGGCCACGACCGCGTGGTCGTGACCGGGCAGGTGTTGGATATGGGCCGCCCGGAAATTTTCGGCAGCGGCTTACACGTCACACTATTTAATCAGTGCGGGAATCTTGTTCACGAGTTGACAAACGAATTTGGCGAGTTTCAAGTTGAAATCAAGAACTCTGACGATCTGGTGCTGGTCCTCCGCGGCGATTCGGAGAAACCCATTATCATCACTCTCCAGGACCCCTTGGGGGACTTGCCTGGAGGTGACGAATGACAGGCAAATGCCCGAGAGGTTTTGGAGTTTTTGTCCAATGGCATGAAAGGCTCATACGCTAGCTGGGTCAGAGCCTCAGCTCGGACTTTCCCTCGCCGAATGGTGATCGTTACTCCTACACGAGCCTGGGCGAAAGATGCCGCCAACAATAGTGAACCAATTGATCGGACAATACGCATGATCCTTCCTTCTGCCCGGTGATCCCGCGCTTGCCCCAGATTACTCTGCATCCGCGATCCGCCTGGATCGCAAGGCTTGATATTCGGACGAGGCTAGCTTAGGCGAGCGGTCCCTAACTCCACAGGAATTCTTTTATCTGCGTCGAGCAACTCCTTTCGTCGATGAGGGTGCGCGACGAACACCGAGCCGGCCAGCCCTCGCCAGCTTGCTTCTCCTTAATTTTGCACCCACAGCATTTCCGCTCTTCCGCGCAGATCTCTTGCGTTTCCGCACGAACCTCTTGGCTTCGCGCCCTACACGACGGACCACGCTACTTTGCGTCAGAGACTTTTGCGCCGCATTAGCCTTCGCGGCGATATTACCCAGCGCAGCTCCGATCGACTTTGCTACGTTGCGCAAAAGTACCCCGTCCTTAGCTGTACTTGTGCGTGTTTTCATTTGTAAGCTCCCTTTCCTTTCAGAGTAGTCCTGCCCTGCGGTTCAAGCACCGGGCGCGCCCCGAACATCGAAATACGAGCGCCGTGACCTTTCTAGGATCGCTGGACACACAACCAGTTGTTTTTCTCTGCGACCCATGGCCCCGCGCCCGCCTCGCCCGGAACGGGCCAATTGACGATTAAGGATTTGGAGGCCTCGCGGGCGCCGGGTGCGGCGCTGGCTGCTGCTGGTGCTGCAACCTCTGCTGCTCTTGCGCGTGTTTTTGCTGTAGCTGTTGTGTCTGCTGCTGGTGATGCTGTTCTAGCTGCTGTTTCTTCGTGTCATTGGCCTTCTGCTGATCCAGCTTCCGGTGCTCCTGATCTTGCTTCTGCTGGAGTTTCTGGCGCTCCTGGTCCTGCTTCGCCTGCAACTTTTCCTGTTGCTGCTGATATTTCTGGTCCTGTATTGCATTCCCGGCGTTTGGCGCGGCGGGACGATCGGCGCGAGGAAGCTCGTTAGGGTGAACCGGAGGGTTGCCGCGGCCCATGTTGTTTTCTGGGCGTGTTGCCGGCTCATGAACCGCTCCTCCTTCTCTGGCCGATACGACTCCGCCACCCTTCAATTCTCCCGGCCTAGAGGTAGCAGCGACAGGCGGCTTGCCCTGGTTTGCGGAAGCGCGAAGCTCCCGGTTAGAACGCGCTGCCTCGACGTGTTCAGTCTGCACGGCCACGGGCGGGATATGTCGCTCATGGGAGGCAGACTTTTCTTGGGCCGTCGGGCGCTCGTTTATGCCGCCGTTGCCGCCATTGTAGCTGACGCGAGTGACCGTCGTATTGTTTGCGACCCGTGTCTCGTAAACGTTGTGAATCACGGTGACGTTTACGTTGGTTACCGCACGGTTGTAGAAAAAGTGACCGTTGTCCCAACGTCCGCCTTCGTAACCGTGACCGAAATAACCGAAGCCATAGTTGATTCCGCCATAGAATCCTATCTGCGGACCCCAGTAGCCATCATAGAAAATATATCCGCCGTCCCCCCAGCCCCAATATCCCGGAGTCCAGAGAAAACCAACTTCCGGAGCCAGCACCCAAGTTCCGGGAACCCAATAGTAATCGTCGTCTCCATAAGCCCAGTAGCCAGGCGTCCAAATGTAACCGTCTCCAGGACATAGCGGCTGATCGTAGACAGGCAGCTCCGGCGGGGCAATTGTGATAGCTACTCCGACACGAACTTGGGCGAAAGATGCCGCCGAGATGGCCAGGATTCCCAGAACGAACAACAGAGAACCTATTGATCGGATAACGCGCATTTTGCTTCCTTCTGCCCGGTGATCCTGAGCTGGCCCTTGCTCTGCTTCCTCGGGCTGCTTGGATTGCAAGGCTTGGTTTTTCGGACGCGGGCTAGCGAACGTCCTTCTTCCTGACTGGAATCGTATAGGTCTATAAGCGCCGTACCCATCAGGTGATGAGAGTAGGAGGCAAAGGGCGATGCCGTATTCGGCGATGATCCTGGAGCGGGGAGCGCAATGGCAGTGAGGGGACCCTGGAGGAGAATTGAACGAGTATCCCTACATGGGGAATACAGCTTTTACCTGATAGTTCGGTGATGGCGTGCAAACTAGACTCGCGCAGTGGAGCTGGCCGAAGCCGAGGATGAGGGGGAGTGATGTCACTGCAAAGGGTTCGCGGTGCTGGCTTCCGACGCCTCTACTCCAAGCGGTCAAGCCAGCGTGCCCCGCATGGAGAACATTCTCGAAAAGGCCAACGCAGCCTGCTTGCGTTATAGGTTGTCCTTCAGCATCGGAGCAGCGCGGTTCGATCCCCGTACCTCCGCCTCGCTTGGAGAGCTGATGGCCCGTGCAGATCAGGACATGTACGTGCACAAGAGGTTCCATCGCGAACTCCGAGTCTCACAGCGGTAGTGGTTTCGTTAGCAACCGGAGTTTGAGGGCGGTTCCCGGGGAAATTGTTGGGCGAGAGATCGAAGGACTGGATGGATTCTTATGAATGCCTTGAAAACGATGGGTTGCGCTTAGCTTTCAAGATAACTACTACTGGCGCAGCCGGAATCGAATCGGGTGTCACAGGATTGGTAATGCCTACGCTAAATGAGTGTGTTACCTTCGATTGGAAAACAGGAAACGAATGCTTCCTGAACTAGATTGACGTGGCTGCGATGCCCCGGGTAAGCAATCCGATGGCGCATGCTCCCTCGATCCGACAGATAGGAGGGCTGAAATGACTACCCGCGCTCTGAGCCCTGACCCAAGGAATTTATCGATTCCATGGCAGGCCGCCAGCACACTTCCAGGTGAGCATGTTGCCTATTTCTACCATGCAAGCGATTCTCTGCTTGAGGCGCTGTGCGATTTTATCGCTCCTGCTCTTGGTGCCGGCAATGCGGCGATCCTCATTGCCACGAAGGTACACGTCGAAGGACTGGAGCAACGGTTGAGGGCGCGTGGTTTGGACACCCACAAGGCCAGCAAGCAAGGTAGATACGTTGCGCTCGACGCTTCCGAAACCCTCGCCAAAATCATGTTGCAAGGGATGCCGGACGGCCCCCGCTTCGCCGAGATCGTCGGCGGCGCCATTGATCGAACCCGCGCTTCTGTTAAGACCGCGCGTCCTGAAATCGCCGCCTTTGGCGAGATGGTTTCCTTGTTGTGGACCGAAGGCAAGACTGACGCTGCCATCCGGCTCGAACAGCTTTGGAACGAACTGGCGAATAAACACTCTTTCTCCCTTCGATGTGCCTATCCCGTGGCTAATTTTTATGGAGAGAAAAACGCTCAGCCGTTAATGAGGGTATGCGCGGAACACTCGGCCGTCGTTCTTGAGGACGGCCAGTCCTCCTTTACAAGCGGCGAAGCCAGGATTGCTTTGCGTCGCACGGAAGAGCGATTCCGGCTCTTGGTAGACGCTGTTCAGGACTATGCGATCTTTATGTTAGATGTCGACGGCCATGTCAGCAGTTGGAATACTGGTGCCGCGCGCATAAAAGGATATGACGTCTCTGAGATCATCGGAAAGCACTTCTCCATCTTTTATCCTGAGGAGGACGTCCGGGCGGGCATACCCGCGCGAGAGTTGGAGGTCGCCGCCAAGGACGGGCGTTTTGAAGATGAGGGATGGCGGCTGCGCAAAGATGGCTCGCGTTTCTGGGCCAATGTGATCATCACGGCGATAAAAGACGATAACGGCACGCTGATCGGGTTCGGAAAAGTTACGCGTGATTTCACCGAGAAAATACTTGTGAGCGAAGCTTTGCGAAGGGAGATCGCGGAGAGAACGGAAGCTCAGCGAAAGTTGCACGATTCGGAAAAATCTCTCCGCCAACTCTCTCTGCGTCTTCTGCAAACCCAAGACGAGGAACGCAGGCGCATCGGCAGGGAGCTTCACGACAGCGTCGGGCAATACCTTGTCGGGCTGAAAATGAAAGTCGATTCGCTCAAATCCGTCGCCGAACGAACCCGGCGAGAGGATATCGGCGAACTTGCCGAATGCTCCCAGATGATCGAAGAGGCTATCAAGGAAGTTCGCACGATATCCTACATCCTGTTTCCTCCCATGCTTGAGGAGCTAGGCTTGAAATCGGCGATACCGTGGTATCTCGAAGGTTTTACAAAGCGGAGTGGAATTAAGACCACCTTTGAGGTTTCCCCGGAGTTTGATCGGATCCGTGGCGACCTCGAGCTGGCGCTGTTCCGCGTTCTTCAAGAGAGCTTAACGAACGTACATCGGCACTCTGGCAGTTCCACGGCAATTGTCCGGCTCTGCAGCAACGGTGCAACCGTGGTCCTCCAAGTCGCTGACGAAGGAAAGGGAACTCTCGCAAAGAATTTGGAGGGCCCGGCCCAGGACTTGATGGGCGCATTTGGCGTTGGACTGCGCGGCATGAGTGAACGTATGCGGCAACTCAGGGGTGACCTGCAGATCTCCTCCACGGAAGGAGGAACCACCGTCACGGCCACGCTACCCTTGTGCGATTCAGCGGCTGGCAATTAGCCACAGGTTAACAAAGACGGCTCCGACATTTTCTTCAGTTCTAGTACGGTCAAGCGAGCAGAAATTACACATAGATTCGAAAGAAAATTCGCAAAGAGAGCCTGGCAACCAGGTCACTCTCCGAGCTTTTCTCAAATAACTCATTGATTCCAAGTGATTTGATGGAATGAGGGGATTGGTGTCGCGGTTGCCTTATGTATAGCATGTACGAAGAATCCTACTGGGGGGAGAACTATGGGCACGAAGTTCGACATCTTCAAAAAACTACCCGATGGTCACCCGCTCTGGGTCAAAGCTGTGGACGGACTCGAAGAGGCGCGTGCGCAATTGGCTCGTTTGGTCGCGAGTTCGCCGGGCGAATATTTTATTTACAGCCTTCGCAACGGGTGCGTAGTCCACGAACAGCTGGCCCACGAGAGATAAACTGGAAGCACACGCTCCCTCAGGAAATACCATCCCCCGTTTAGCTCGTCCCAAACGGCGGCCATCCCCTTTCTGCAACACGGAGAGGCGGACACCCTTGAAACGGGCGTTTTACGTTTCTCGGTCCAACAGGAGGGAAGAGAACAGGCGCCTGTGTTCGGTCAGACGCCTGCTCTCGGTGGGTGTCTCGGAGGTGTTTCAGGTCTTCAGGTTACCGGGACACAATCCACTCAACAATCGGGTCTTTCCTGTAAACTACGCTGGCATTTCTTGTATGAACGGAGGGTGCGCTCACCACTGGATCCGCGCTTGTCGAGAATTGAGTTCCCGGCTCGGTCCGAGTAAAAGAATTGGAGGATGCGGAAAACGACCGTTTAATTTTGTCCGGAGCCGATTTGTTCTTCTCTTTGCTTCGGCAGCGCAAGAGGATATTTATCCCTGAGGAATTGCACCAATCTTTCTCGCACGTAGCATCGCAGATCGAAGGCTGCCGGTCCATTTCGCGCGCTCATCAGAGCTCGAATTTGGATAGTCCGTTCCGTGGCATCCGTCACTTCGAGCGCCCAAGTCTTTTTGTCCCAAAGCTCCGTCGTTTCCAGAATGCGATGCAGTTCCTCGCGCAATTCTTGGACCGGCGCGGTGTAGTCCGCATAGATCATCACGGTCCCAAGGATGTTCGCTGTGGTGTGAGTCCAGTTCTGAAATGGTTTCTCAATGAAGTAACTCAACGGCACGATCAGCCGTCGCAAGTCCCATAAGCGCACCACAACATAGGTGGTATTGATTTCCTCGATCCACCCCCACTCGCCTTCCAGGACTATCGCGTCCTCGATCCGGATGGGCTGCGTAAGGGCCACTTGAACCCCCGCTATTAGATTGGAAAGCGTGGAGCGTGCCGCCATTCCGACAATCAACCCGGCCAACCCGGCCGACGCGAGCAGACTCACTCCGACGTGACGCACCGCTGGGAAGGTCATCAGCATGATGGACGCCGTTACGGTGGTCACCGTCAGTGTGACAATCCTCTGCAAAACTTGTGTTTGTGTGCGAATCCTGCGCGCGCTAAGGTTGTCGGGCGAATCCATCGAGTAGCGCGCGAAGATGATGTTTCCTGCCAGCTCCGTCAGAATTATGATCGTCCACCCAACGAGAGCAATCACACCCAGTCCCAGAGCGTGTTGCAGAATGTTTTTCAGTGTTCCCGGGATGGGTGCTAGAGATATGACGAGAACTAGAGCTAGCAATGGAAAAATGACTCGCGTCGATTTCTTAGCCCGCCGTGTCAGCAAGGATTCTGTATTCGTGTCTTTGCGCTGCAGTATTCTTTCGACCGCAAAGAACAGGACGAAATGCAGTAGGAGCGCCAATCCAACGGCGCCGGCCAGGATTGCACCTGAAATCAACCACGTGCGAGTGTCGCTCCAAACGGCTAGCATCTCCGCGATACTTCTAAAGGTCATAAAGTTCCTCGTTGATAAAAGCAAACCGCACATATTTGCTTCGTTGTCGGGCGGAGGATGTGGGGCGCGCCAGAACACTCTTCAACAGGTGCCCGCAAAGCGGGGGATGGCTGATCATCTGCTGGCCAACGAATACCGTGGCGCAGTTTCTCTCAACCTTCGAGCTTTACCTTCGCCGGAAGTCTCTTACGAATGAAAGGGACTGGCCTATGCACAGGTTCTTGGCCGGAAACCTGCCAGGGCAAAACGGGCCGTGGGTCTTCAGCGAGAAGGTTGGAGATGTGTATCAGGGATGGATGGCTATCCGCCACAATTTTTACCAATGCCGTCAAAGGCACTGCAAGTAAAATACCCATCAAACCCCATAGCCAGCCCCAGAAAAGGATTCCTGCTGTGGCCGCGACAGGCCCTAGGTTCACACGCGATCCAACTATCTTCGGAATTAAATAGTTGGCGGAGATCACATGAAGGCAGGCCACGGTTAACACAATGACGGCAAAAGGGGCCGCCGTTTGGAATTGCAATAGCGCCGCGGCGACTGGAATCACAAGGGCGAGAATCACGCCCAGAAACGGAATCAAGTTCAGGAAACCGCTGGCGACCCCGAGTACCACCGCGCCTTGTACTTTCAGGGCGAGCAGGACGAGGACCGTCACTGCTGCCATCGCCGAACCGATCACCAGATTGCCGGCCGCGAACCCGCGTACCATGGTAGTCACGCGTCCCACAAATTGAGGGACATCGATGGTCGCCCCCAAGGTACTTGCCAGCCTTTGATTCATTCGCTCTTTCCGAATCAGATTGAAGAACATCAGGAACGGCACGACTCCAATAATGATGACGGCTCCCCACACTGTTCCGACACCGCGAATAATGTAAGAAGGCCAACTGGGCGGCTCTTTGATCTCTACTTCCGCTATTTTCTTTGTCGACGTCTCGGGGTTCAGGCTGCCCGCGGTCTCTTGCACTCTTCGAATCTTTTGGCTAAAAGGCCTTATTGCCTCGCGGATTTGTTCCGCATATTGCGGCACAGCCTCCACGAGACCGGAAATGCGATTGTACGAGGCATACGTCAGGAAACCGAAACACAGCATTCCGGAAACTATGATAATTCCCGCGGAAGCAGAACGCGGCAGGTGCCAACGCTCCAAGGCTGTGACCACGGGATCCACGAGGATGGCAAGAAACGCCGCCAGTAGCAAAGTAATGCAGAAAGAACTGGCAAAAAAACAAAAAGCCATCAGAAGAACGAGAACAATGCCCCAAAGCAGCCAGGCAATACGGCTTAACAGCCGCGATTGCAGCAAGTCAGTTGAGCTGCGCATCATACAATCACTCGGTTCCTTCCCGCCGCAGGCAATGTCCGCGTGCAGCGCCTCCCAGCTTTCACGCCGGGCGCAAGGGGGCGCCGCACTCGCGGTTCACGATACGGTCTTGCGCTGAATATAGATGCGCAATTAACGAAATCACCGCGAACAGCAACAGAATGTGGATCAGCGCACTGGATACGTGGAAAACCAAGAATCCACCGAGCCACGCCAGCAACAAAATCCCAAACAAAACGATGAACATGTAAGCCTCCTTGTTCCGTTCGATTGGACGGGCGCTTCTGGCCTCTGACTTCAAACGCGGATAGCTTGCTCCCACTGAAGTTACAAACCCATAGAACGAACGCTGCAGTATCTGCGCAACCATACCCGACGAGGCCGAGGCTTCTCTTTTTGCTGCTGACCTTCGTCGTGAGTTGGCAACTTCAGATTCTTCCAAGAAGCAACAATACGAGCAGGACTACCACTACCAGCCCCAGGCCCCCGCTCGGGTAGTAGCCCCAGCTTCGGCTGTGCGGCCACGTTGGCAGGCTGCCCAAACTCAACAACAGAAGGACGACGAGAAGTATGATCAGCATTTTGGCTTGCCCTCCATGCTTCATTCGACTGCAAGACCGTGGCTCGAACAATCGGTGTAATCGTGTACAACTCGTGTTGCCATTTGGTATGCGGAGAGATTTCCTTTACGTTTGAAACCCGCTACTCCACGGAAATGCGTGCTCCAATAAAACTTGCGAAGGGTAACTATGCTCGGAGTCCGGTGCCGAAATGGGTCGACGAATTGCTCCGAGAGAGTAAAATACAGGGAAAACAGTATGGGATTGACAGCCAAATCGTAATATCTATCGTCCGTACTTTGGAACGCTTATCTCAAGCCAGCGGTATCGGGCCAGCAACTTGGATAACCGGTACCGAACATCGCGTGGCGGCCTGAAGACGCTGCCGTTAGATTGGGGATGATCACGATGAAGATTCTCGTTGCAGACGATCACGACATTGTTCGCCGGGGTCTCAAACAGCTCCTCACCTCGCGGCCCGGATGGGAAGTTTGCGGCGAGGCAAAAACCGGAAGAGAAGCTGTTGAACTCGCCGAAAAACTCAAGCCCGAAGTCGTTGTTATGGACATCAGCATGCCTGACCTGAATGGCCTGGAGGCGGCCCGGAGAATCCACAAGTCGTCCCCGAAGATAGGGATCCTCATCTTGACTCTTCATTTTTCCGACCAGCTCGTTCGTGACATCGTCGAGGCCGGCGCCCGTGCCTATATCATGAAGTCCGACGCAGATCGCGATCTTGTCAGCGCCGTCGATGCGTTGGCAAGTCATCGAACTTTTTTCACCTCCCGTGCCGCCGAAATGCTTCTGAACGGGTTCGCCAACAAGAATTCCGTGGCCGATCCCGAAGCTCATTTGCGCGAGAGACTAACATCGCGCGAGCGGGAAATTGTGCAGCTGCTCGCGGAAGGGAAGAGCAGCAAGGAAGTGGCCGTAGCTCTTGGTATAAGTGTCAAGACGGCTGAGACCCATCGTGCCAATATCATGAGAAAGCTCGAAATGCATTCCGTCAGCGAGGTCGTGCGTTACGCCGTAAAAAATCTAATCATCGAAGCGTGACGCTCCCTGCGGGCACGCGCGATGATCTCGGGTATAGACGACTAGTATTATTGGGATCTTGATGGCTCTTCAGAATACATGCGGCTCTTCACCAATCGGAGCTTCTCGCTCTTATCTTCGGCTCGCGGAGACGCCGGACCATGCCTAGAGTGCTTATCGTCGATGACCACGCATTTATCCGTCGTGGTGTCCAAACGATCTTGCATCCCTTCCCTGAGTGGGAGCTTTGTGGCGAAGCGGATAACGGCAGCGACGCTATCCGCATGGCTGAAGAGTTGAAGCCCGAGGTCATCATCATGGATTTATCCATGCCCGGACTCAACGGCATCGAGGCGACTCGCGCCATCCGAAAAACTCAACCTGGCGTCAAGATTGTCTTGCTGACTCTTCACGAGTCAGCGGAATTGGTGCGCAGCGCCTTTCGCGCTGGCGCAAGGGGGTATCTCCTGAAAACCGATGCCGAGCAGGAATTGGTGAAGGCCCTTACCGTGGTGACCGGACTGGGAACCTATATTAGCCCAAGGATTGACAGCACGGTCGTGAAAAGTGTAATTGGTGAGATCCTCTGACCACACCCAATAACCGAGCGGCAAGCAGGCAAAACCCCGTCTTTTGAATCTCTTCCTAGAAACTGAATTTCGTCCTCTGCCTTACCGTCTTTCACCGACGGGAAGACCCTAGCTCACGAGCTATGCTCGTCTTACGCGCGCTCCATCGATGTCGAGATTTCGTGCGCAGAGGAACCCTTTTCTAATAAATAGTTCGAGACCATGGCAAGGGCCTAGCAAGAGACGTGCTGGCCCTGTTTCGCGCTGGTCTCACTGGCGGCATTGGCCTCGCCCGAATGCGGGAGAGATTGGCCGAGCTCGCCGGTGCTCTCGATGTGCTATCCGGCGAAGGTGGATCCGTGATTCAAGCCACACAGCCCATCGCGGCCTGCCGATTTGCATGACGCCAAGGCCGTCAACGCCATTCACCCGATCTTATCTAGGCTGCCAAGGTCAGTTTGGCAGCACCATCGCTGCCGGCTTCGCCAGAGCCAAGAGCCGCTGCTGCAGTTTCACGCGCGCCCGGAAGATTCTCGATTTAACGAGCTCCGGAGTAATATCCAGCGCCGTAGCCAATTCCCGGCTCGTCCATCCTTCCCCTTTTTGCAGTATGAATGTGTATTTCAGCGTGGGGTGTAGTGCCGCAAAGGCCTTTGTGGCCAATTCCTTTGTCAAGTATTGCCGCTCGGGATCTGCGTGCGAGTCCCTCAGCTCCTCGTTCGTCTCCTGGCCCTCCGGTGTCCGTCCCTCGTCGGCACAGGTTGCTGCCTCCTCCGGCCGGCGTTTGCGCAACATCATCAGCGCTTCATTCACGGCAATGCGAATCAGCCAGGTCGAGAACTGCGAGTTTCCCTCAAATTGCTGAATCTTGCGGAACGCTTTGCAGAACACATTTTGCAAATTGTCTTCCGCATCCTCACGATTCTTCAGGATCCGGAAAGACATGCCGTAGACCTGGTGCGAATGCCGCCGGACGAGTTCTCCGAAGGCGTTACGGTTTCCTGCGCGCGCCCTGGCGATCAGCGTTTTTTCCGATTCAGCGATTTGGCTGTTCATCACGGCAGCATCTCCTGTACTGGTGCTTGGTTCGAACTGAGCCTCTGTCGCAGCGAGATATACGACGCCAGAGAAGCACAAACCATACGGTCCGCGCTGGATGGAATTGAACAGAATCTTGTATCCATGCAGATCCGCTTCACCCAGCCATCCGGAAGATGTCGCACGGAGCGCAAAAAATAGGGCGAGGCAACCATCACCTCGCCCAACTTTCTTAATTTGCGTCCGCTACGGCTTCAGCTGAGGAGTGGCCTTCTGCAAGCGCCGCACAAGTGTTTTCCCCGACTCCGGCGCATCAAACTTCGGCTCGGTAATGATGAGCGCCGCCGAAGCTTCTTTCCCATACAAGCGGTGATTCGCATCTTCGTCAGGCCGCAGCGTTGTGCCTTCCAGCGATACCCCGGCAAATACGCCGCGCGCCCGCGAATAGCTCAGTAATTCCGCGCGTAGGTAAGCGTCAGTGTCCGCCGAAGCAGTTCGCCCCTTTGGCCCCGCCGCGACGGAAGCGTCTCCGCCCAGCTTCACTTTGCTATGCAGCAGACTCTGCACGCCACGATTGTTCATTACCAGAATCACGAAGTCGGTAGCTTCTCCTCCGATCTGGAGTCCCACGCTCCCGCCCTCCAGCGCGTACATCGCTGGTGCGCCCCACGGACCAGAAAAATCCTTGCCCGTTCGGCAAACCATCGTCCCCCGCCCATAGCTTCCTCCAACCACGAACGCTGCCTTTAGAACGGACGGCAAAACGACCACGCACCGCGCCTTGTCCATGAGGTCCTGCGGAATGTCCTCGGGGACGTCGAGAATTTCTTGAATCACCGTGCCGGCGTTCTGCAATCGATTGTTCTCATCTTTTGCACCTTCGTCCGCCGGCCGTGCGGCAGGCCGCGCAAATGACAGGGGCGCGAGCATCAATGCCCCCGCAAAGATAATCGCCATACTTTTCATAACCGTATCCTCCATCCTTTGTTCGAAGATTTGTACTTTCCATCGGAGCCCTAATTTCGAGGCCGGTCTGATACGACCACAACGATCCCGCCGACCAGCGCCAAGGCCCCCAGTATCGGAGGAAGAGGAAGTGTGTGATGTTCTTCCTTCGTTGCCTGGATGGGACCAATGTCCAGGACTTTCTTCCGCGTTGTGTAAGTCAAACCCTGATACGCCAGCGCGAAAAGTCCGATCACCACCAGCGCTATCCCCAGGATTGTTCGTCCGCCCATACTCCCTCCACACTCCCGAGTTGGTTTCTGCCCTGCCCCTTCAGATCGATTCAGGAGCCTGACGCAGCCAACTCAGGTTCGCCGAAGCAGATGGCTCACCAGCGATACAAGAAAAAGAACCAGAAAGACGTAAAACAAAATCTTCGCGATCCCTGCCGCGGCCAGGGCAATTCCTGAAAAGCCCAGCACTGCGGCAATTAGCGCCACAATAAAGAATCCCAATGCCCAACGTAGCATCTCAACCTCCTGACCTTACTATTCAGACCGTCGTGAGCCCTGAATCCGGCGTCGTGCTTTGGTCCTCTGTTCGAAAACCTTGCCGCGATTCGTTTCAGTTGTAAGCCTTGCGCAGTGCGATCTCCATACCGTGGAACCCTTATCGCTCTCCCATGAATCCTGTAGTCCCTGTGGAATCTCGTCCATTTCTCCCCCTTTTCTCTCACTTTTCAGTGTTTCTCGGTATGTACGCTGTTCTCCTGGCGTGCTTATCTTGCTCTGTCTCTGTTGGGTTCGGCACGCTTCCCGGCTGGCGCAAGTCCGAACAGTTATGCGCTACGGAAAAACTAAAAATTAGGAGGCTCGGATGAACTGGGATCAGCTGCAAGGAAAATGGAAGCAGTTTGCTGGCCAGGCAAAGGAAAAGTGGGGAAAACTCACGGACGACGACCTCACCGTAATCCACGGTCGCCGCGATCAACTGATCGGCAAAATTCAGGAACGCTACGGAATCGCGAAGCAGGAAGCCGAGAAACAGGTTGACGAATTTGCTCGCTCCTTCCGGAGCGAAGACGCAACACCAGAAAGGCCGCGTGACGATCACGAAGCGGAAGTCCACGCAAACGCAAAAGAAAAGAAGCGTGGTGCTGCCCAGTCCTGATCCGAGGCAGTCTAACCGCTAACTGCTAACGGCGAGACGCAAGGGCCAGGTTTGCTGGCATGCGAGCCTGGCTCGCCTCTCGCAAAAATTGTCGCGCTTTTCGTTGCGACTGGTACCATCTGATGGAACTATCGTGCGATTGATGAATCGATTGCGCTGCACACTGATCTGCATCATGACTCTTTGTCTCGGAGGGCCCTCTCCCGCCGAGGCCTACTCTGTCTTGACCCACGAAGCCATCATCGATGCAGCCTGGGATACCAACGTCCGGCCTCTCCTTCTCGCGCGTTTTCCAAATGCCACCGCGGACGATCTGCGCAAAGCCCACGCCTACGCCTACGGCGGCGCCATCGTCCAGGACATGGGCTACTACCCGCACGGCAACAAATTTCTTAGCGATCTTACCCACTATTTTCGCAGCGGCGATTTTATCGAAGCCCTCCTCCACGATTCCCAGGATCTAAACGACTATGCCTTTGCCCTTGGAGCCATGGCGCACTATGCCGCGGACAATAGCGGCCATCGCTTGGCCACCAACCTCGCTGTTCCCATGCTCTACCCCGAACTCCAAAAGAAATATGGCAGTGTGGTGACCTATGAGGACAATCCGATTGCCCACGTCAAAACCGAATTCGGTTTTGACGTTCTCGAGGTTGCCAAAGGCCGCTACGCCCCCGACAGTTACCACGACTTTATCGGCTTCGGAGTCGCCGCGCCTCTCCTCGAACGCGCCTTTCAGGACACCTATGGCTTGGATCTCACCTCCGTTCTCAAGGACGAGCCGCGCGTCATCAACTCCTACAGGCACGCCGTCAGCTCCCTCATTCCTCAAGCCACAAGAATCGCGTGGAAACTCAAACAGGATGATATTCAGAAGGACCTTCCCGGAGTAACGCGCCAAAAATTTCTCTACAACATTTCGCGCTCCAGCTACGAAAAGCAATGGGGAAGGGATTACCGCAAACCTGGCTTCGGCGACACCTTTCTTTCTTTTCTGTACCGCATCCTTCCCAAAATTGGCCCTCTGCGAATTCTCGCCTTTCGCACCCCAACTCCTCAAACCGAAAAGTTGTTTGAAGAAAGCTTCAACGTCACCCTCGATCGCTACCGAACTTTCTTGGCGGACCTGCGCAATGGCCAAGTGGCATTACCCAACGACAACTTCGACGTCGGCGAGGTGACGGCCCGCGGCGTGTATCGGCTTGAGGATAACGCGTGTATGCAGCTCCTCAATCAACTCGCCAAAAAGGATTTTGTGGATGCCTCTCCTGAACTGCGTGCTCAACTCTTGCGCTTCTTTTCCTCTCCTGAAGCTCCCTCAGCTGCGAAGCTTTCCGCGAAGGCCCGCGCCCAATTGAAAGCCGACGTCCAGAAGCTCGAAGCCACCACGAAAAGCGCCAATACTCAGAGCTACACAGAATTCCTTTGACCTCTACACCGTTCCTCCGATGGCCCGTCACGACTGCTCCGCGTACTCTCTCTCCATCATTAAGCTCCCCGCTCACGTCTTCCGAGACCAAGCGCGGCTGACACTCATGAATGTGAGGAGGACAAAATGGACTTACTTATCACGCTTGCAGTGATTCTTCTGATCCTGTGGCTCTTGGGACTCGTAACTTCCTTCACCTTGGGAGGCCTCGTTCATATTCTGCTCGTCCTAGCGCTCGTTGTCGTTTTGATCCGGATCATCCAGGGTCGCAGGCCTGTTATATAGTCCAGCCGGGCGATTTCAGGCGCGTGCCCAGCCCCCGATTCAGCGCGCTACCCCGTCCGGCTCGCGATATTGTTCTTGTGAGCGTTGGTCCCCTTCCCTCGATTTGCGCTTGACGGTTGTCTGTCGGCTGTGGCGCGCGATCCGGCGGGAGCGTTGGGAATGGCATATACTCCGCAGAGGAGGCCCAATGAAAAAGCGCTGGCTTCTGATGTTGACGTTGCTGGTCGCGACTACGTCCCCGGCGAAGACGCGGGAGTGGAAAACAGCGAAGATAGAAGCTACTTCGGAAACCGATGTTTCGTGGAAAGTGTGGGGCGAAAAAACCACCATGCACTATACGATTGAGACCGACGATATGATTTTCTTTGCTGACTATAGCTACAAACCGGGCCAGCACAGTGACAGCCACGCACCGGATATTGCGGTAAATGCGCTGACGAAAATTGCAATCGAGGGGAAACACGCGTACGTTCTCGACGTCACCGGTAAAGAGGTGAAGCTGCGTATCGTTAGAAAGACTAAGAAGTAGTACCGTCCGAGTTTCTGCGACTACCTAAGTGTCCCGCTGCCGTTGGCAGCGCCTGGAAACTCCGTGCCTATTCCTACGAACCGTCACTCAAACTACGTCGGTTCGATCACGCTTAGGCCCTTTATTTGAGCAAAGTTCCGAGTATTGCACGTCGCTACTTTGCTTCCGCGCTCCCGAGCTGTTGCGCCCACAATGAGGTCATAGAACCAATCATTTTCCCGGAAACCTCCAATTCTGCCCAGAGGCGCGCATGTTCGTACGCCGTTTGCTCCGTATAGGGGACAATCGGCACGGGTTCCAAGACCGCTCTTAAGTGCCGCTCGCGCGTGGCCTTGCGCTTTCCGCTTGCCCGTTCCACGCCACGCCAGAGTTCGGCAACCGTGATCGCGGCAATCGCAAATTGTTCGTTGGGATGCGAAGCGACCCACTTCTTGACGTCGAAGGTGCCCTGCGCACCTCGAATGATGACGTCCGCGTCGAGAATTATCGCCATCTAATATCGGGCTGAGCTGACGCCGAGAATGCCAACTCAGGTCTCAGCAGCGGAGTGTCTCTGATATGCCGGTTTCGAGCAACTTGGCGAACTGCTCGGCGACGATCGGTCGACCGAAATAATACCCTTGCGCCTCGTCACATTGGTGAGCCTGAAGAAATTCCAACTCTTTCAGCGTTTCCACGCCCTCGGCAACAACACGCAGTTTGAGGCTCCGGGCCATGCCGATCACCGCCGTGACGATGGTAGTCTCGTCGGGAGCGGTGGTGATTCGACGGACGAACGACTGGTCGATCTTGAGGGCATCGATCGAGAATTTCTGAAGATAGCTCAAGCTGGAGTAACCCGTACCGAAGTCATCGACCGCAACCTGCACTCCTTTTGCTCTTAGCGTTTGCAGTACGGAAGCGGTGGACTCGGGATGCTTCATAAGTACGCTTTCAGTCAACTCCAGTTCCAAAGATGTTGGATCCAAACGCGTATCTTTCAGAATGGCGAACACTCCTTCGAGAAAGTTCTCATTCCGGAACTCGATCGCGGAGATGTTCACGCCCATCGTACCAAGGCGCAGGCCTGCGTCCACCCACGTCCGGGCCTGCTTGCACGCCTCGCGAAGAACCCAGTTGCCAATAGGTAAAATCAAGCCACAGTCCTCAGCAACGGGAATGAATTGTGCCGGAGAGACCGACCCTCGCGTGGGATGTGTCCAGCGTATCAACGCTTCCGCGCCGGAAATTTCTCTGGTCCTCAGATTGATCTTCGGCTGGTAGTGCAGCGCGAATTCCTGCCGTTCTAGCGCCCGCCGCAAACTCCCCTCAATGGATTGTCGCTCGACTGCTCGCACGTTCATGGCGGGCTTGAAAAACTGAAAGCTCTGACGCCCATTTTCCTTGGCCTGGTACATCGCCGTGTCGGCGTTTTTGACCAGCGTCTCCGGGTCCGGGCCGTCGTCCGGAAAGACGCTCACCCCAACGCAAGCGGTGACGTGAAGATCGTGCTGGTCGATGGAGTGGGGCTCGGCCCCCCCTTTCAGCAATCTTCTCACCGTAGCTGCAACACTGTCTAAATCTTCGACTTCGGAAAGCAGCACGACGAATTCATCGCCACCCTGGCGGCTTACTGTATCCGAACCGCGCACGCCATCCACCAGGCGTTTGGCGACAGATTGCAGCAGTCTGTCACCGATCGGATGCCCGAGAGAATCGTTGATGTGTTTGAAGCCATCCAAATCCAAAACCAGCACAGCGACTTTTTTCATGTGACGTGGCGCCGAGGCGATTGCCTGGCGAACGCGGTCGTTCAGGAGCTTGCGATTAGGCAAACCGGTCAGGAAATCGTGATTGGCGGAATGGGCCAGCTGCAGCGCCATCGTCCGGGTCGAGCCCATGTCGCGGAAGACAATCACCACGCCGGTAGTGCGGCCCTCTCGGTCATGTATCGGGGCGACCGTGGCATCGATGGGAATCTCAAATCCGTCACGCTGGATGAGGGTGCAGTTCGAGGGCACGTGGATGATACCGTTTTCCGATGCCATCTCCATCGGATTTGGGGAGGTCTCACGGCTCGCGGCACCCAAGATTCGAAAAACCTCGGTCATGGGCCTGCCTTCCGATTCTCCCTGCGACCAGCCCGTCATTCTTTGTGCAACCGGATTGAGGAAGGTGATATTTCCCAAGACGTTTGTGCAAATAACGGCGTCGCCAATGGAGTTGAGAGTGACTTGAGCGCGTTCCTTTTCGTCGAACAATGCCTCTTGCATGTTCTTGCGCTCGACGGCGTAGCGCAAGGCACGAAGGAGTCCACGCGCATCGATTTGGCCTTTGATGAGATAGTCTTGGACACCTTCCAGCAGTGCTCGGGAAGCCAACAACTCGTCGTCCATGCCCGTCAACACCACCAGGGGGACGCCTGGCGCGATCGCCCGGGCTCGCCGTATCGCCTCCAGTCCTTGGGCGTCGGGCAGGCCGAGATCGAGCAAGATAATGTCAGTCATACCCTCCGCAAGATGCTTCTCGGCTTCACCCATGGTAGCCACGTGCGTCAATTCAGTGTTGTGCGAGCTCTGTTCGTGGAACATCTCGCGGAGCAAACGTACATCTGCGGGGTTATCTTCAACTAGGAGCAGTACTTTGATTGATTTTCTGTCCATACATTTTGACCAGGGTACGGCGACTTGCGGAAGCAGTCGCTCCTTCTTACAGGGACCCCAGGTCATGTACGACGGGTTTCGTCGCGTGCGCGGGTTCTCCCAAGGCTTGCCGAATGACCTTCAGAAGTTCGGCATTGTCGACTGGCTTTTGGAGAAAGGCCTTGGCCCCTGCCTTGAGCGCGCGCTCTTTGTTTGCGAGAACGTCCCGAGCAGAGACGACGATAACCGGGATCACGGCGAGATAGGGGTTATCCTTGAGCCTCTCCATGACGACGAAACCGTCCCCGGCCGGCAGGCCGAGATCCAGGATAATCAAATCCGGCTCGTGTTTCCGGGCCTCAGTGATGCTCCCGACCGCGTCGCATGCAAAGAAAGTATCATAGTGGTTAGCCTTGAGGCGTACATGCATCCCTTGAAGCACATCCGGATCGTCATCCACGATGAGAATTTTCTTGTTACCCATTTTTCACCATCCTCGACAAGATTTCCTCGTCCATAAGTTCCTGAATTTGCATGGCCGCCTTCTCCACAAAGTCTTTCATCGATTCACTCGCGCTTCGTTTGATCGCTTCAACCGACCGGAAGGAGGTCGAAGTGGTCAACCCTGCTTTCTGTAGATGCTCGTTGCCGTCCATTCGCTCCTGAATCCGCATCGCAATCGCTTCGCCGCCAATTTCGCCGGTAATCGCCAGGATAAAGAAAAGTTCTGTCGCTCCCGCTGGGCCCATCTTGGGCAAGAGTATGTCCAGATCGGAGTGCATGCACCGCTGCAAAATGTCGCGCACCCGCTGAGATTGCTCGGCGCGCACATCCTCGGAAAGCCAGCCGGTCTGCGAACCGATCTCTGTCATCATAAGTGTCATGGGAGCTTCCGTATGTCTTTCCCCCTTGAAGGCTGGGGCGATGAGGTTAGGCAGAGAAAAAACAGGCAAGGTAACGAAAAAAACGGCACCCTCCCCAGGAACGCTGCTGACCCAGATTTGACCGCCCTGTCGTGTCACCAACTCCTTGCAGATGAACAACCCCAGCCCGAGACCTTTACGGCCTGCCGTGGACGGATCAGGTGTCTGGAACAGGCGTTCAAAAATTCGCTCAGTCATGTCTGGACCGATCCCACATCCCGAGTCTGAGATCTCCAAAACCAGGAGATTCGGATCTTCCCCAAAGACCCGAACCCGAACCTTCACCGCGCCCTTTGCAGGAGTGAACTTGATGGCGTTGTCCACCAGAATGATGAGAATTTGTCGAATGCGCGTGGGGTCGGCACAGACGGTTGGCAACCGCAGCTCTATCTCAGAAGAGAGGGCGACTCCTTTGGCTGTGGCTGCCCCCTGCAGTGTGTTGACGACGTAAGCGATTGCTTCGGAAACCGAAGTGCATTGCAGTTCGATCTCCAACTTACCTGCCTGCATGCGAGTGACTTCGACCAAGTCATTAATCATCGATTGAAGCTGCTTGACATTCCTCAAAACGATTCCCAGGTAGTCGTGCTGTTCCACATTCAATTCGCCCGCCAGCCTGTCCTGGAGAATGGTCACAAACTGATAGATGGCCGTCAGGGGTGAACGCAACTCGTGCGATACGTGTGAGAGGAACTCATCCTTAAACTGCAGCTGCTGTGTCCGGATGACGTCGGTTTCTGTTTGCATCCGGTGGCGCTCGATGGCGTGGCGAAGCGCCCGGGGTAGAGCACGATTCTCGATTTGCCCTTTGATCAGATAGTCTTGCGCGCCTTCTTTCATAGCTTCGGCGGCCAGTGCCTCGTCGTCCAAGCCCGTTAGCACAATGAGCGGAACACTGGGAGCCACCGCGTGCGCCTGCCGCACGGTTTCGAGACCATAAGCGTCTGGCAGTCCCATGTCCAACAGCACCACGTCTACACCGCCTTTCCCCAGATGAATCATGGCTTCGCTCATGCGCGAGAGGTGCGTCAATTCGAAACTGCCCGGCTTCTCCGTGCTGAACATCTCCCGCACCAAACGGGCATCTCCCGCGTTATCCTCAACCAGAAGAACGTGGAGTGGCTTTTCCTTCATGAGCGCGGTTCGCGTGGCAGCTTGACCACAGACAGCCAGAAATTATCGATACTTTTCACCACTGTGAGGAACCCCTCGAGGTCCACGGGCTTGGTGATGAAACAGTTCGCATGGAGCTGATAACTCCCCCGTATATCCGCCTCGGAGGCAGAGGTCGTCAAGATAACCACTGGAATACATTTCAGTGTCGGGCTCTCCTTGAGTTCCGCCAAAACCTGCCGGCCGTCTTTCTTGGGCAGGTTCAGATCGAGCAAGATCAGATCCGGGCGAGGAGCATTGGCGTGCTCCCCCTCGCGACGCAGAAACGCCATTGCGTCGATCCCGTCCGAGGCGACATGCAAGTTGATATGCACCTTGGCGTCTTTAAACGCCTCGCGCGTGAGCCGGACGTCGCCAGGACTATCTTCAACCAACAGAACTTCGATCGGGACCGCGCCTGTTCCCATCGATTCCATTATTTGCCACCTCCTTCCGGCAGGCTGAAGTAGAAGATCGACCCCTTTTCGGGTTGCGACTCGACCCAGATTCTTCCGCCCAGCCGCTCTACAATCTTCTTGCAAATGGTCAACCCGATTCCGGTTCCCTTGAACTGTTCTCGCCCGTGCAAGCGCTGGAAGAGGACGAAGATCCTTTCAAAGTACTGGGGGTCGATTCCCAAGCCATTGTCTCGCACGGAAAATATCCAATCCTTGCCGCCGTTTTTCGTGGCCGAGACGTGTACATGTGGGACTTCGGCGCTGCGGTATTTGATGGCGTTTCCGACCAGGTTCTGGAAGACCTGGATCAATTGCGTATCGTCCGAGGTGATAGAGGGCAGCGAATCGTGAGTCACAAGCGCACCGCTTTCTTGAATCGTTGCTTGTAAGTTTGAAAGCGCGTATTTCAGTGCTTTTTCACTGGAAACCTCGCGGAGCCCCTTCTCGTTTGTACCTGCCCGTGAATAGGCAAGCAGGTCTTGGATCAAGCCCTGCATGCGGTTGGACCCGTCTACCGCGTAGGCAATAAACTCATCGGCTACGGAGTCCAGACGCCCTTTGTAGCGTTTGGACAGCAGCTGCGTATAACTGGCTACCATCCGCAGCGGCTCCTGGAGATCGTGTGAGGCGACATAGGCAAATTGCTGGAGTTCGTCGTTTGAACGCTTCAGTTCCCCCACCGTCTTCACCAGCTGATGCTCAGATTTCTTGCGTTCGGTGATGTCTCGGATGGCTGCGGTCACCAGGACTCCTTCCGGACTTTCCAGTGGGCTCAGCATGATCTCGATCGGAAACTCACTTCCATGCTTCCGCCGCCCTTTGAGCTCAATCCCCGTCCCGATCTGCTGCGCCACCGCCTCCGCCGCGGTTCGCGTACCGTCCGCGATGAGCCGTTCCGCAAAGCCTTCTGGAATAATGTTCTTCACTTTCTGCCCAACCAGTTCATCGCGCCGGTATCCAAACTGCTTCTCCGCTTGAACGTTCAGCAGCACTATGTCTCCGCCCTGGTTAACTACCACCATCGCATCCGGAGCCGCCTCCAGCAGTCCCCGGTACCTGCCCTCCATCTGTGCCAGATGTTGTTCCGCAGTCTTGCGCACGCTGATGTCCCGGATTGCCGCCGTGACCAGAATTCCTTCCGCGCTTTCCAGTGGGCTCAACATGATCTCGATCGGAAAATCGCTTCCATCCTTCCGCCGCCCATATAGTTCAATCCCCGTCCCGATCTGCTGCGCCACCGCCTCCGCCGCGGTTCGCGTACCGTCCGCGATGAGCCGTTCCGCAAAGCCTTCTGGAATGATGTTCTTCACTTTCTGCCCAACCAGTTCATCGCGCCGGTATCCAAACTGCTTCTCCGCTTGAACGTTCAGCAGCACTATGTCTCCGCCCTGGTTAACTACCACCATCGCATCCGGAGCCGCCTCCAGCAGTCCCCGGTACCTGCCCTCCATCTGTGCCAGATGTTGTTCCGCAGTCTTGCGCACGCTGATGTCCCGGATTGCCGCCGTGACCAGAATTCCTTCCGCGCTTTCCAGTGGGCTCAACATGATCTCGATCGGAAAATCGCTTCCATCCTTCCGCCGCCCATATAGTTCAATCCCCGTCCCGATCTGCTGCGCCACCGCCTCCGCCGCGGTTCGCGTACCGTCCGCGATGAGCCGTTCCGCAAAGCCCTCTGGAATGATGTTCTTCACCTTCTGGCCCACCAATTCATGGCGTCGGTATCCAAATTGCTTCTCCGCTTGAACATTTAGCAGAACGATCTCCCCGTCCTCGTTCACCACCACCATCGCATCCGGAGCCGCCTCCAGCAGTCCGCGGTACCTGCCCTCCATCTGCGCCACAAATTTTTCCCCAGCCTTGCGTACCGTGATGTCGCGGATCGCCGCCGTGACCAAGATTCCTTCCGCGCTTTCCAGCGGGCTCAGCATAATCTCGATCGGAAAATCGCTTCCATCCTTCCGCCGGCCGGTGAGCTCAATCCCGGTGCCGATCTGCTGCGCCGACGCGTCTTCCACGGATCGAAGGCCGTCTGCACGAAGCCGTTCTGCGAACCCCTCGGGAATGATGTTCTTCACCTGCTGCCCTATTAGTTCATCGCGGTGATATGCGAATTGTTTCTCCGCTTGAACATTTAACAGAACGATCTCCCCGTCCTGGTTCACCACCACCATCGCATCCGGAGCCGCCTCCAACAGGCCGCGGTACTTGGCTTCCGTTTCTTTGCGCTCGCTGATGTCGCGGCTGATCTCGGAAAAACCAAGGAGGGTCCCAGATGAGTTGCGTGCCGCAGTGATGACGACGTTGGCCCAAAACCGCGATCCATCTTTACGCACGCGCCAGTGCTCTGTCTCAGACCGGCCAGCGGCCGCCGCGACCAGGAGTTCCGCTTTCGGTTTACCTTGATCGATATCGCTCTGAAGATAGAACCGCGAGAAATTCTGCCCGATGATCTCACCGGCTTTGTAGCCCTTGATGCGTTCGGCCCCGGCATTCCAACTGGCGACCATCCCATGCGGGTCGATGGTAAAGATGGCGTAGTTCTGCACCCCATCGATGAGCAGCCGATATTTTTCTTCCTGGTCGCGGAGCGCCTCCTCCGCAAGCCCGCGGTCGATGCTGTCGCGCTGGACACTCCAACCTGCGGCGGCGGCGATCAACAAGCCCAAGGCGGTCCCCAGGATCAAAACAGTTCTGGTCTGGCGCAAGTGTCGCTTCGCGTCCGCGGCGCGTAGTACCAACAATCGCAGCTCTTCGTCGTGCATCTGGCGAACTACATCTTGAAACTCATCCATGACCCTCTCGCCAGTTCCACTTCGAACGGCATCCGCGGCCGCCTCCATACCCTTTGTCTGGCGCAAGCTGATGACCCTCTCGCCGAACTGGATCTTCTGTGCAGCCAGCCTTTCGAGGCTCGGAATCAGGATCTCCTGTTTGGGGTTATCCACCGTCAAGTTGCGAATGGTTGCCACATCCTGCTCTTCGCTTAAAACGCTGGCACGGTAGGAATCGAGATAGGATTCCTTGCCAGTCAATGCAAATCCGCGATAGTTCGATTCAATACTCCCCGTTGCGGAGAGCAGATTCTGGAGGTTTTCAAGAACCTCGTACGTGTGCCGGACCAATCGGTCGCTTTCCGTGGACGTAGTCATAGCGCGGTAGGAAGTCGCACCTAGAACGAGCAAAGCCAAAATGGCGGCTCCGAGCGCGAGTTGCACCTTGCGAGTCGATCGAGAATTCGTCTTCATTTAAGGAGTGGACGCTTTAGGCCGGTTATAGTTCCGAATGGCCGAAACGGTACGGCCCGGAGACTTATGCCGGTTGTCTAGGAAGGGAGTTCAAGTTTATACCGGCTGAGTGCTGATTCGAACTTGGCCTACAAGCTGTTGTCCAATAGGCTATGAGTGAAGGGTATTCGCCTGTGAACTCTTGAGAGTCGCCTAGTCACTTCGAGGTTTGCGTGCACACTACTTCCAGTGGCTGCGTGTACCGAGATCAATGCTCGCATGCTCGAGCGGGCCCATTCTCGAGAATTAGCGTTTTAGTTGGGTCGGTATCGACATTTCCGGTAGCGCCCTGCCGCCGGATGTCGCGTCGCTTACCTTCTGAACGCAGCGTCGCCGAACTTTACGCCCACTCGTTCCTCCGCAAAGGCGCTAACCGACACGATTCGAATTTGGCTCAGAGCCGCGTCCAGCAGCGCTTTTACCTTTACGTGCCGCCCGTCGATCCCACTTAGGACCTCCGGGTTGCTAACCACCCAAATCCTGCGGTCCTTGTCCGCCGTTAGGGTTTTACCTTCGGCGCCAACCGTGCCAGAAAGCCTGGTTCGCTTTCCAGACATCTGGCGTGTTTCAGAGCCGCGATCCTGAGCTGCGCCTCCGTTCTGGTTTGCTTGAGCCATTATCGGCGCACACGTCAGGAAGGCTATCATAGAAATCAACAGTGGCTTTTTCATTTGCTCTCCTCCTTAGCCGAAGGATCCAATCTTGGGCACGCGAGTACCGTTGGACGGCCCCTTTTTCGCAAGCATCCTGACGCCTTCCCAACACCAATGCAAAAGCAAAGTTTGAATATTCTGTATCGCCAATTTGAGTCGCAGGTGGGTGAGCAGCATTCCGACGTGGGGCCTTGTCGGCGTTTCCAGCCTGGGCTGACAATACGCCAATTTTCTCAGTGAGCCAGAACAAGGACCACGTCTAGGCGGTGGCTAGAATTCAAACCGCAGGCCCAGCTGCCCTGTACGATTGCCGCTGTTCTCGGCCGTCTGAACGCTTTGGACTACACCAAAGGACGACGAGGTCACATTCGTCGGAGGCGGAGCGAAGTTCGGATGATTGAGTAGATTGGTGAAAGTGGCTTCGAAGCGGAGGCGCATGCGCTCGGTCACATGAAATGTCTTCGAGAGCCCGGCGGCAATCGTTGTGGTGCCGGGGCCCTCGAGAATACCAACGCCGCAGTTTCCAACGGGACCTGAGGGAATGGGATTGAAGGCGCTGTTGTTGAACATGCTGCTCGTCGCGGAATTCCGGACGTTGCCATTGCCAATGCAATCAGGGCGCTGAAACGCTCCGCGATAGGAAAGATTAAGATTGCCGGGATCGTAACTTGAGCTGGTGACGGGCGTAAGATAGGGACCCGTTTCCCAGAGGCTCACGGTGCTGGTGGACCACCCACCCAACGCGAGATCGGAGAAACGGTTCATGTGCGAAAAGAATTGGCGATTCCGGCCGACGGGCAGCTCGTAGACGGCGGAAAGCAAGAATCGGTTGCGGCGCGTGTCGGCCATATTGCCGCGGTTGGCGGCGAGATCGAAACGGTTGGCGACTGGCGTGCCGTAAATGATTTCAGGATTGAAGATAGTGGGCGCATCACCGCCAATGTTGCCGAGGCTCTTGGCCCACACGTGACTGGCCTGGAAAGTCACGCCGCTGCGCGCCCGCATGTTGAGTTCGGATTGCAGGCCGCTGTAGTTCACGTGGCCGGCGTTGGTGGTGGAAAGAATGCGGCCCCAGTTGGCATAGGGTTTGGGGTTAGGGTTGGGAAGCGTGGCGCTGGGCGCGACCTGGTTGAGATCGACGGTCTGGCTCATGCGATAAGAGCTCATGCCGAGATAGCTTTCACGAAGAGTGATGTCGCGAGCGAGTTCGCGCTCAACTGTGAAATTCCATTGCGCGGATTGCGGGTCGCGGTAGTTGGTGAGCGTGTTTTGGTAAAAATCACCGGTGCCTGCGATGGCGGCGGGAGCGTCTTGCGTCCGCGCGCTGGGAAATTGAAACGCGGGCTGGCCGTTGGTGAAGGAATTGGCGGTCGTGCGGACGACGGACACGTCGATGTTGGTGGTATTGAAGGAGAGCTGGCCGAGATTGGTCATGGTGAAGATACCGAAGCCGCCGCGGACGACGGTTTTGTTGTTGCCGAACGGGCGATAGGCGAAACCGAGTCGCGGCTGAAAATTCTTCCCGTAGAACTGACGGAGACCCGGACCGAGGCCGACTTTGTTGGCGAATTGGACCGGAGCGCAGGGCATGTTGGGGGCTGAGCCCAGGACGGGCACGCAGCCCAGGGCAGCATCGGCAACCGTGGCTGTCCCGCAAGGATCGGCGGGATTACTGGCGTCGGCGGGATTGCAGCTGTTGATGCTGGCGAGGAAGCCGGGTCGCGGCTGATTGCCGACAGGAAGGATGATGCCGCCGTTGCGAATGTCAAACGCCGTGAGATTGCCGAGATCGCTGACGAATGCGGGAAGGGCTTGCCAACGGAGACCGTACGTCAACGTCAGGCGGTCGTTGAGGCGGAATTCATCTTGCGCGTAGACACCGGTCTGAATGGTGTGGGCGTGGACGTCCGGGCCGGATTGCGCTACATACGTTTTGGTAGGCAAGCCGAGAAGGAGATTGGCGAAGGCATTGCCGGTGAAAACGCCTTGGTCAAAAGTAAACGCGCCAAAATCGTCGGCGCCGCCGAAACTCTCCAGATCCTGGTAGCGCACGCGACGCACGTCGGCGCCAAACTTCAAAGTGTGGCGTCCCTTGAGCCAACTCAGATTGTCGGCGAATTGGATGGTCTGTGATTTGGTGACACCATCCTTGTCGCGGCCGATAGGCGAGTAGTTCCCGGAGTCATCGCTGAAATTGAAGATGGGAAAAGCGCCGGTGGTTGGGTGGTCGCTGAGGTCCAAGCCTGTCAGGCCCAGGGTGGAGATTGCTGCCACGCCTTGCAGCGGGAACCTGGTCTGGAATTGCCAGAAGGAGAGGCCGAAGCGCGCTTCGTTCACAAGGTTGTTGGTGATCAGGTAGTTATGCGAAACGATGACGTTGTTGTTGTGCTCGGAATCTTGATCGGGCGGCAGGAAATTGTTGACCGTGTTGAGCGCCGCATCGCTGAGGGACTGCGCGGTGAGATGTTTCCAGCTCCAGCGGACAAACATGGATTGTTTGGGCGTGATGGTGCGGTCGAAGCGCATATCGAAGCCGTTGGTGTCACTGGGGGTCGGGGTTTGCTGCAGGTAGTTGGCTTGCGAGCCGAAATTGGCCGCACTCACGTTGATATTGGGCGCAGGGAGATAGTTGTTGAGCAAGCTGGTGGCGACTGAATTGATGCAGTCCTGGGGTTTGGCGCACTGGCTGCCGCTAGGAATTTTGTTCCCGGGGTAAGCATGGCCCGTGAAGGGATCCATCAGTGGAGTGGAAAGCGCCGAGAAATCGCCCTGACGCATGGCGCTGGTGGGAACAAAAAGAAAGAGCGGCGTGGAAAAGCGCCGGCGATTGGCTTCGAAGTCCGCAAAAAAGAAAGTCTTGGCTTTGCCGTGGGTGAGCTTCGGAAGGGCGAGAGGGCCGCCTAAGCTGCCGCCGAACGTATTGTAGGCCTTGTGCGGCTTGTCCCCGGAGTTCCAGACTTCGGCGTCGAAGGCATCGTTTTGCAAATATTCGAACGCGCTGCCGTGGAATTGATCGCCGCCACTTTTGGTTGAGATGGTGACATCCCCGATCTGGGCGAATTCGGCGTTGTTGTTGAATTGCGTGACTTTGAATTCGCTGATGAGCTCGGACGATGGGTTCATATTGCCGAGGGCACCGTTCTGCCGAATGTTCACGGTGGAAGAGCCGTCGACCGAATACTGCACCTGGGAAGGAAGTCCGCCACCCACGGAGACGTTGCCGTTGGCGTCTTGCTGCGCGCCCGGAACGGTAGCGAGCATCGCGAGTGGACTGGTGGTGGCGCCCCGGTAGTTCACCGGAAGACCGGTGATCTCCTGGAAATTCTTGGTATCACCAATCGTGCCGTTTTCGGTGTTGATCACCGGACCGGCATCGCCGCTGACTTCGATGCTTTGTGAGGAGCCCGCGAGTTTGAGAGATACATCGAGACGAAGGCTTTGGCGGGCGTCGAGCTGCATTGAAGAAACTTTGTAGTCAGCGAAGCCATCCGCGTGAAGCACCAATTCGTAGTGTCCGGCTCTCAGATTGATGAATTCAAATCCTCCTTTGCCATCCGTGCTGGCGTTGCGCTGGCTGCCATCGTCCAGGCTAGTGAGGGTAAGTTGTGCGCCTGCGACGGCGCTTTGACTCGGATCTTTCACGACGCCCACAATGCCCCCAAAAGTCGATTGGCCGGTTGCCCACGGCACAGACAACAGGATTGCAATCAAGAACGACGATACCTTGCTCAACATGTTCAAGCCCCCTATTCCCTTGCGCGCGATTCCAGTGCGCGAAGCAGTGTCTGAAAAATACCGGGACGTGCGTAAAGAAGTCGTGAGCGATTTCATCAAAGAGTTGATAGCTTGGATGGGTTTCTTGAATCGAGCGCGAAAATACCAACTGCCTAGACGTGGCTCCCTAAGTGTTTGTTTTCCTTAAGAACTGCCCGTCGTTGTTTACAGAATCCTTATAAATCCCTCAGGACTTCTTCAACAGCGTTTCGTTATCTTGCCTCTTGTTCGTCGAGATCGGCTGAGTTCTTCGAGTCCACTGGACTGACGCCGGCGACGGAACTCGTTCGTGAGGTGAGGCTAAGCCGATAGGAAGTTTCGGCAGAAACGCAGCCTATCCTTGGCTCCCGAAGGGGCGGCAGGATGTGGGGGTCGCTTTGCGGCCAGGCTACTGCGGCCCCCGCTTGGCAACGCGCTTGCGCGTTAGCGGCCTTGGTTGCCATGAGTGCGAGCGGAATGTGTAGGAAACGATTGCAGATCACGGAGTTCGGGAAAGAAAATCTAACGGGATAAATCTTGTACCTCGCCATCTTTGACGCGAATCACATCGTTCGTGCGGCGTGGTCATGGACTGAGAACACGTTTTCTTTGCAAATGCCGTACGGGAGAGAGATATGAGTGCGTTCGGACAGAAGAGGGGTTTTATTGGGCTGGTCCTGGCGGTATTGCTGTATTCCAGCGCGGCGCCCGGTGTTGTACTCGCCGATGGCAAGAACGACGGTACTCCGGCGGAGAAGCCCGAGAAGGCCAAGCCGGGCACTATTAAGGTGGAAGCTCCCGCGCCTTTGACGGAGCGTGAGCGCCTGTTGCTGGACCGCGTAGAGCAGCTCGAAAAGCGCATGGCGGAGCTCGAGGCTAAGGGCCAACCGGCGGCTCCATCCTCCAGCGAGGCACCCGCGTCGCGACCGTCGGGGGTTATGCCTGAGACCGCGCCGCCTGGCGTCGGCGGGACTGTCTCGAGCGGCGAAGTGACGAGTGCCACTCCCCCGGCCGCCGTGTCTGCTGCGCCCGGTACCCAGGAAAGGGTCTCGACGAAACCGGCGAAGGCCGAGCCATTTGCGTTCGCCGACTTCACATGGCTGACCGGTAATGCACGAACCAAAGAATCGCCCATGGACACGAAATTCTTCACGCCGGAAATCAGGGCGGACATCGACTACGTCTACGACTTCGCACATCCGAAAGACGATACGATAGGCGGTTCGAGTGAGATTTTTAGATCCAATGAAGTGCAAGTGACGCAACTCGGCGTCGGCGGCGATTTCCACTACGACAATGTTCGAGCGCGGCTGATGACGCAATTCGGGCTGTATTCCGAGACGACCCCGCGCAATGACGCCAGTCCTTCGCGCGGCCAATGGAATCTCGCCGACGCCTACAGGTATCTATCGGAAGCTTATGGTGGCTACCATTTTAACGTGCTACATGGAGTGAATGTCGACGCAGGTATCTTCATGTCTTATGTGGGACTGTTCAGCTACTACCAATTTGACAACTGGGCTTATCAGCCGTCCTACGTCTCTTCCAACACTCCGTGGTTCTTCAATGGCGTGCGTGTCCAAATATTCCCCTCCGAACATTTGAAGATCGAGCCGTGGTTTGTAAATGGTTGGCAGTCATACGGGCGTTTCAACAACCGGCCTGGCATCGGAATGCAAATTCTATGGCGGCCAAACGGATGGCTATCGGTTCTCGGCAATCAGTACATGTTGGGGGAGGACGCCCTGAATACGCCGGGCCGTGTGCGCTATCACACCGACGACAGCATTCAAGTCAAGTACTATGACAACCAGGAAAATTTTATCAGCAAAGCCGCCTTCTCGTTCACCGGGGACATGGGATGTGAGCATGGCGGCGGCGTCAGTTGCGCCGGCAATTCTCTGAAGGGTCCCAAGCAAAGCTTTCTCGGCTACATGGTCTACAACCGTTTGTGGTTCGATCGAGACAAGTACGCTCTGACCATTGGCGGCGGACAGATCAACAATCCTGGCCGCTACCTGGTGTTGTTGCCGCCGATCAACGGCGCAACGGCTTCTTCCGGGACACCTTACTTCACAGAGAATCCGGGCGATCCATATAAGGCTTGGGATATTTCCGGGACTTTCGATTGGATGCCCAGCCAGTACATTACCTTCCGCTGGGAATATAACCATCGCGCAGCCAACGTGCCTTATTTCTCTGGCTCCGGCGGCGTGACTCCCCCAGGCGGTAATACGGGAACACCCGGGGGGCTGGTGTGCTTGAGCGGTTTTACGACTTGCGACGGCTCACCGAGCAATACCTGGTTTCCGGATCTTCGCAAATCCGAGAATCGCGCGACCATGGCCATCCTCGTGAAATTCTGATCCGCGGTATCACCGCGTTAACGGAAGGCTGCCGTGCATGGGATTCCAGGGAGTGTATGAAATACCGTGCCGGTACCTCCGCGAAGCTCTGTCGTTCCCGGATGATCGGCAGGGCGTTTTGAGCAACGAGCAGAATACCGTGACGGTCGGCGTCAAATGGCGGTGGGGACAGAAGGAGAGCTCCTGGTGAGTGCGGATATCTCGGGTATGAAACGGCGGGAGGACGGCAACAATCATGCTTGACATCGTTTTCATCTTGGCGACCGCGGTGTTTTTCGGAATTGGGATTCTCTACGTTCGGGGCTGTGAACGCTTGAAATAGGAGTGACTCTATGAACGCAGGCGATGCGGCACTGCTAGTGATTTGCGTGCTTCTGTTTGGGTATTTGCTGTACGCGCTGTTGAAGGCGGAGGAGTTCTAGCCCATGACCGTAAACGGTTGGTTGCAAATCGGGTTTTTTCTTCTGGTGATCTTTCTAGTCACCAAGCCACTGGGCGTCTTCATGAAGCGCGTGTTCAGTGGGGAGAAGACATTCCTAGATCCAGCTTTGCGGCCCGTGGAAAGGGTCGTATATCGCCTGACCGGCGTAGACGAGAAGCATGAGATGCGCTGGACGGAATACGCCACTGCTATGCTGCTGTTTAGCGGCGTCTCCATGGCTCTGCTGTACTTGATCGAGCGCACACAGAAATGGCTGCCTTTCAATCCACAGAAATTTGGCAACGTGGAGCCCGGTCTTGCGTTTGGAACGGCTGCGTCGTTCACCACCAATACGAACTGGCAAGCGTACAGTGGCGAATCTTTTATGAGCTACCTCACCCAAATGGCCGGGCTGGCCTATCACAACTTTGTTTCCGCAGCGGTCGGCATTGTGCTTGCCATCGTGGTGATCCGCGGTATTGCTCGCAAGGAAACGGACAAACTCGGAAACTTCTGGGTGGATACGACGCGTTGTCTGCTGTGGGTCCTGCTTCCCATTTGCGTGGTTGGTTCCCTGGTGCTGGTGTCCCAGGGCGTGGTACAGAACTTGAAGCCGTATACAACGGTGGAGTTGATCGAGCCCCAGACTGTTCAGGTGACCGGCGCGGACGGCAAAACTACAACGCAGACGGTGACCCAGCAGGTCATTGCGCAAGGGCCGGTGGCATCGCAAGAGGTCATCAAGGAATTTGGCACGAACGGGGGTGGATTCTTCGCCGCCAATAGCGCGCACCCATTCGAGAACCCTACGCCACTCACCAACTTCTTTGAATTGATATTGATCTTCGCAATCCCTTCTGGCCTTACCTACACGCTGGGCCGGATGACGGGCTCGCAGCGGCACGGATGGGCCGTGTGGGCGGCCATGGCCTTCTTGTTTTTGGCCGGCGTGACCACCGCCTATTGGGCCGAGGCCAGAGGCAATCCGCTATTGGCGGGCACCGACCAGCGGGTAGGCGCGCTGCAACCCGGCGGAAACATGGAGGGCAAAGAGGTACGCTTTGGAATTGCCAACTCCGCGCTGTTTGCTACCGTGACGACCGACGCGAGCTGTGGCGCGATCAACGGCCAACACGATTCGTTTACCCCCCTTGGTGGCATGGTTCCGTTGATCAACATCATGCTGGGCGAGGTGGTCTTCGGCGGAGTGGGAGCCGGTCTCTACGGGATCATCGTGTTTGTGATTCTTGCGGTGTTTATTGCTGGGCTGATGGTCGGCCGAACGCCGGAGTACCTGGGAAAGAAAATCGAATCGTATGACGTGAAGATGGCGATGCTCGCGATTCTTATCTTGACGTTGACAATCCTCGGTTTTTCCGCCGTCGCCATCGTCAAGCCTTTTGGTACGTCGAGCATTTCCAATCCCGGGCCGCACGGATTGTCGCAGGTCCTGTACGCCTACGTTTCCTCGTCCGGAAATAATGGCTCGGCTTTCGGGGGTTTGAGCGTGAACACCATGTGGTACAACACCAGCACGGCCGCAGCGCAACTTCTCGGCCGATTCTTCATGATCATTCCGGTGCTTGCCATTGCCGGAAGCCTAGCCAAGAAAAAGACGGTCCCCGAATCAGCCGGAACATTCCCCGTGACCGGCGGCCTGTTCGCGGGTTTGCTGGTCTCCACCATTTTGATCGTGGGCGCTCTTACGTTTTTCCCGGCTCTGAGTCTAGGACCGATTCTCGAACACCTGCTGATGAACGCAGGAAAGGCTTTCTGAGGTGTCTATGGACCCGGTCGCTCAAATCAGGAAAAAATCGCTCGCCGATAGCGCTATCCTTTCGCGAGCCATTGTGGATTCGTTTCGCAAACTGAATCCGCGCACGATGGTCAAAAACCCGGTGATGTTCGTCGTAGAGGTGGGCGCCGTCCTGACGACCGTGCAGCTCACGTGGAACGCGTTTCACGGTGCGGGGCACCTCGGTTTTGGGCTACAGATCACGCTTTGGTTGTGGTTCACGGTTCTCTTTGCCAATTTCGCCGAGGCTATGGCCGAAGGCCGGGGCAAGGCGCAAGCCGACACGTTGCGCAAAGCACGGGCGGACACCCAAGCGCGTTGCTTGCGGGCTAACGGCTGCGTAGAGACCGTGGCCAGTTCAAAGCTGCGTTCCGGAGACATTGTCGTCGTGACCGTGGGGGAATTCATTCCCGGAGATGGTGAAGTCATCGAAGGTGTGGCATCGGTCGACGAGTCCGCGATTACCGGTGAGTCCGCGCCAGTCATCCGAGAATCCGGTGGGGACCGTTCCGCGGTTACCGGTGGAACTCGTGTTCTGTCCGATGAAATCAAGGTGCGCATCACCTCGAATCCGGGGGAGACCTTTCTCGACCGCATGATCAAGCTGGTGGAAGGAGCCTCGCGTCAAAAAACTCCGAATGAGATTGCCCTCAATATTTTGTTGGCCGGTCTCACGATCATCTTTCTCCTCGCTGTTGTGACCCTTCAGCCGTTTGCGATCTATTCCGGAGCTCCGCAGAACATCTTCGTACTGGTCTCGCTTCTCGTTTGCCTGATCCCCACGACGATCGGAGGGCTGCTGTCGGCCATCGGCATTGCCGGCATGGACCGCATGATTCAGCGAAACGTCATCGCGATGTCGGGGCGCGCGGTGGAAGCGTCGGGCGACGTGGATGTGCTGTTGCTGGACAAGACCGGGACAATCACTCTCGGAAACCGCGCTGCCACCCAATTCTTCCCTGCGCCCGGCGTCGAAGAAGCCTATCTGGCCGATGCGGCGCAGCTTTCTTCGCTAGCGGACGAAACTCCGGAAGGGCGTTCCATCGTTGTGCTGGCAAAGGAGCGCTACAACCTCCGCGGCCGGGATCTTGCTTCCCATGCGGCGACATTCATCCCATTCTCTGCACAAACGAGAATGTCTGGCGTGGATATGGACGGTCGGGAAATCCGTAAAGGCGCTCTGGAATCGATTAGCCGTCTAACCGCCAGCCGCGGTAACGCTGTCCCGGCCGAACTGCAGGTTTGTGTGCGGAACATTTCAAATGCCGGCGGCACGCCGCTGCTGGTTGCGGAAAACGGTCGCGTCCTGGGCGCGATCGCTCTGACCGACATCGTCAAAGGCGGCATGAAGGAGCGTTTCGACCAACTTCGCGCCATGGGCATTCGCACGATGATGATCACGGGCGACAACCCGTTGACCGCGGCCGCGATCGCCCGCCAAGCGGGAGTCGACGATTTCCTCGCCGAAGCCAAGCCGGAAGACAAGATGGCGCTCATCAAGAGTGAACAGGCGAAGGGGAAGCTCGTAGCCATGACCGGCGACGGCACGAACGATGCTCCGGCTCTTGCCCAGGCGGATGTCGGGGTGGCCATGAACACCGGAACACAGGCGGCCAAAGAAGCCGGCAACATGGTGGATCTCGACTCCAATCCCACCAAGCTCATCGAGATCGTGGAAATCGGCAAACAATTGCTGATTACGCGCGGCGCACTCACTACGTTCTCGGTCGCCAACGACGTTGCCAAGTACTTCGCCATCATACCCGCGATGTTCGCCGCGGCTTTTCCCGTGCTTGGCGTCTTGAATGTAATGCATCTGCACACGCCGGAATCGGCAATCCTCTCGGCCGTAATTTTCAACGCTCTGATTATCGTTGCTCTCATCCCGCTGGCACTTCGCGGAGTGCGCTACCGTCCGCTCGGCGCAGCGGCCCTGCTGAAGCGCAATTTGCTGATCTACGGCGTGGGTGGAATTGTTGCGCCGTTTTTCGGAATCAAATTCATCGACGTGTTGCTGACGTATCTTCGGGTTGTGTGAGGAATCTATGAAAAAGAATCTTCTGATCTCGCTATGGTTCACTTTGGTGACGACGGTGATGTTTGGATTGCTGTATCCGCTGGTTGTCACAGCACTGTCGCAGGTGCTGTTCCCTGACCGTGCCAACGGACAATTGATCGAGAAAAACGGCAAGATCGTGGGCTCTCGAATCATCGGCCAAGCATTTACCGGACCCGGTTATTTTCATTCGCGGCCGTCCAACGCGGGAACTGGATATGACCCCACGTCCAGCGGCGGTTCGTATTTGGGACCTACGAACAAGGCTTTGATCGAGCGTGTGAAAGGCGACGTACAGAAACTTCAGGCAGAGAATCCTGGGGCTCCGATCCCCGTAGATTTGGTGACCAGCTCGGGCTCCGGCTTGGACTCGGACATCTCTCCGGCGGCTGCGGAATTCCAGATTCCTCGCATTGCTCATTCGCGCGGGATGACACAAGAAGACGTTCGCGCTCTGGTCGAGAAATATATCCGAGGCCGCGATCTGGGATTTCTTGGCGAGGCGCGAGTGAATGTCTTGGAACTGAATCTGGAGCTCGATACGCTAGCTACCCTGCGATAAGAGTCACGATTTGCGGCGTGAGCGTTTTTCAGAGGCCAGACTTGGCAACTGAAAGCGGTACCCCAGCCAGGGCTCGGTCAAGATGTAGCGGGGATGCGCAGGATCTTTCTCGATCTTTTTGCGCAGCTGGTTGATTACCACGCGAAGGTTTTCCGTTTCCTCGGCGTGATCCGGCCCCCAGACCGTTTGCAGCAATCTCTTATGTGTAAGCGGCTTTCCTTCCTGCACTACGAGAATGCGCAAGACGTCAAATTCCCTGGGGGTCAAGTGGACTCTCACTCCACGCACGTCCACGATCCTTTTCTCGAGATCGATACTCAATTCTGGAGTCTCAATTTTGGGGAGCGGCTCTAGAGAGCTGGAGCGTCTCAGTGCAGCTCGAATGCGTGCCAGTAGTTCTCCGATCGCGAAAGGTTTTACGACGTAATCATCCGCCCCGGAATCCAGCGCGAGAACCTTGTCTTGCTCCGAATTTCGGACCGTGACCATGATGATGGGTGTGCTGAAGGACAATCGCATCTTGCCGCAAGCCTCCAGCCCACTCATCTCCGGCATGTTTACATCCAAGAGAATGAGATCAGGGTGCTCCCGAACGGCAATTTCAATGGCTTCTTGGCCGTTTTTCGCCTCGATTACCTCATAGCCGTTGCTCGAAAGCGTCGCTCGCAGGACTCGGCGGATTTGCGGCTCGTCGTCGACCACGAGTATGGTTCGATTGTTCATCGATTTCTCGTTTTCTGCGGAAGCACCGGGAGTGGACGCCAACGACGCATGGGACGAAGCGAAGGGTTCGCACACCTAGTAAAGCATTCGCAATGGTAAGGAACGGGGAATATGAAACATCTGAGGGAATCCTAAGGAGTTCGTAAAGGCATGCGGATTCTGTTTCTATTTGACGTAAGAGGCCGGCCCTGGTCGAAGGTCGTTGCCGTGCTCATGGCCCCGCGAGGCAGTCCCCGTGGTTCCGCAGGGCCTGGGCGTCGGCCGTGGACTCCTTCTTTGTGGACTCTCCCGCAATCCGCCCTGTCGGTGATGATCGTTCCGGCGCTCATCAAGCCGCTCGGCGGTACCTGGCCCTAGTCTTCGGCAGCGAGACAGCGCTGCTTATAAGCTAAAGAAAATACGCGAGATGTTTGGTCGGGGCGCCGAGATTTGAATCCCGTAGCTCCTGCGCTCCCGGCGACGTGCGCGGGGATAAAGCGGCGCGAAGTCGCCAACGCAAGAGTCCCGGGCCTAGCGAGCCAACCTGCCTCGAGTCACGCGCGGGTAGTCGCAAGGCTTTGATTTTTACGAAGACGGCCTGGAAAACTTCGCGTCGTTGACGGGGACATTCTCTTGCACCTCGTCAATCTGGATGGTGGAACTGCTTGTTGGCTCAGAGATCGTGATTCGGAATGGCACCTGCACGCCGTTGACATCGCGGTAATCGGAATAATCGATTTGCTCCGGATTCACGCCGAGTGCGGACTCTTTGTAGCGCACCACCCGCACCAGCAGGCTCGACTGGGCATCGAAATAGAGCCTGGCGGGCGGCTGACCTTCCCGCACGCACAAGAGTACGTAGCTTTCGCGCTCGCCGACCTTCTCAGGGTATTCGACATGTAACTCGGAGTAATACTGCTGGAGGTGCAGTGGAAATTGCAGGTCGGCATCCAACTCTGCGGCAGCAAGATCTGCGCCTTGCAGCTCCCGTGCGGGGCGCCCCGGAGTGCTGAACCACGCCGCGTGGCCGTCAAAAACAGTGATGCTGTCGCCCTCCCGATAGTGGCGGACCACCGCCTGTTTGTTCGGAGCTTTCGTGAAGATTTCCAGGCTCGTGGATTGGCCGCGGAATTTGACGTTGCCCTTTACTATCCGGCTTGTGATTCTCTCGATAGCCGTGTCGCCGCCGACAGCGCCGACGTAATTCTCAAGCAACTGAGACGCCGTGGGTAAATTGGTAGGAAGCTCCTGCGTTTTGGAATTCCCGGCGCCGGCCTTCGCACCCGTTTCACCGTCGACAATCGGCGTGTCAACGGGGTTGCGCGCTCCCCGATGGCAGGAGTAGCAGGTCACTTCGCGGCGACCTTCAAAACTATTCTTGTTGAGGGCGAGCATCATTTTCATCATGTCGCGCGCAGTTTGTTTCGGCTTCTTATCATCGTTCTCGAAGTGGCCTTCAACATGGCAGAAGCTGCATTCCACGCCTAATGACGATGAGATAAATTCCATCGAGGGGATCAATTGCTCGGCCGGAACGCCCGCGAGCAGTCGAATGTTCTTGAAGACTTCTTCCGACTTCTTTTGCGCGGTGTCTGCAGAGGGATGGTGGGTCGTCTGATGCTCAGAGGTCGTTGGGCTCATCGCCGCTTTGATTCTGCCCGAGAGTTCAGCGGCTTGTGTGGTCTTCCCCTGTTTTTGATACAGGTCAATCAGCGTGCTGGCCGCGGGCAGATACAGCGGATCAAGCGTGACGGCGCGCTCCAAATGGGCGACCGCGCGCTCCGCGTCTCCTTCCTGGATGTACGGCGCAGCAGCGCCCGCTTCCGTCACCGGCGAATCAGGATCCAACTGTAGCGCGCGTTCGAAGGCGAATTTCGCGTCGGATATTTGTTTTCCGACAAGCAGCGCTTCGCCAATCCATTTGAAAAAGTCGCTGTCATTCGTGGATTGCCGCTGGACTTCCGTCAGCGTGCGGTAGCCCCGGATGATGAAAGACGACGAATGGCGCTGCATGCCGACGTCGATGTAAGCGATCCCGAGATTCCTTTTTTGCAGCTCGGGTGGAGGTTCGCGCCACGCGGCGAGGCCGGCGTCCGCTGGAAGATCGGCTTGCGTCGTCTCGGGGCGGCGCTGAATCCTGTGGTCGGTAAAAACAGTGTGCCCCCCGTCCTGCGCATTCCGGCGCGGCATGTGGCAGCCAAGGCAGTCCGTGTCCCGGCCGGGATGCGAAGCAGGGAAGTTCGCTTGGTGGCAAGTGAGGCAGCGCGCCCGGTAATACTGGACCGGCTTAGGCGGCTTGTCGTGCGGATCGTGGCAAGTTCCACACCACAGGCGGCCGCCGCTGTTGCGGGCGCAGGAGCTCAGGGCAAGTTGCTCGACATGACTGATCACTTTGAAAGCGCCAGCTGACGCGCCAGGCGGCACTGCATTGTGATATATGGTGAACGTGTCTTCCAATCGTTGCCCGGGAACGAAATCGCTAAGTCTCTTTCCGGGATTGGGGACACGCGCTGCTCCGAACAAGTGACATTGCTCGCAGACGCTGTCGCGCGCCGCGGGCTCGAGCTTCGCCGGATTGATGATCGTGCCTGCGCGTGGATTGGCGAGGTGTCGTTCGACAGGGCCGTGGCAACGCTGACAGCTGATCGCTTCCGCGGAAAAAATCGGAGATCGATATTGATTCAGCGTGCCCGAGATATGGAGCGCGGTTCCCGAATGGCAGAGCACACATTCTTCGCTGACGGGACGCGTGAAGTCCGGATCGGGCACATTCTCGAAGCCGGGCGCCAGGTCATAGGATTTGCGGCTGGTATAAAAAGCAACCGGCGACTGGAACAGATGCCCGCCGATGTCAACGAGATAGCCGCTGGCATGATTTCCGGAGCCGACCACGTAGTCGACGCGATAATCACTGCTGTCGCCGCCATTCTCCCAATGCTGCCAATACCCGGTGGGCGAGGAACGCATGGTGATCTTGGAGCCGTGCGCGCTCACCGTGCCTTCAGGTTCCTGGCCGACGCGCCGCAAAGAATGGGCCATGGCCGAGCGAGCGTAGCCCTCGACCTCAGCAGGGTGGCAGAACATGCAACGACTCGCGCCCGTGGGCTCGCTCGGCAGAGACTGCGCGAGCGCGTCCGCGCCCTGCTGGGGCGCGGCGTTGCTTCGGGATTGGCCTCGTCCGGAACTGACGCTGCCGAGGAAAACTAGAAAGACGGACAGGGTTAAAGCAAAAATTTGCGCCGTGCTTGAGAGATGTGACCGCCGGACCATTTCGGCGGGCCTTATCGCGGGGAGAAGAAGCGTTTCACTCTTTGCCTTCCGGCGCGGGCGGTGAGGCGCGCTTCGGCGTGGAACGCGATTTGACCTGATTGTCGCTTGGAGGAAAAGTTGTCGAACTGCGGAGAATCAACTGTGTCTGGAGTACAAATTCCGTTCCGTTTGGCGCCGGGGCGTCCCTTTTCACTTCTTTAAGAAGGGCGTTAAACGCCAATGTTGCCAATTCCGCCTGCGACATTTGAATGGTGGTCAGAGGAGGAATCATGAAGTCCGCCAGCCGCGTGTCGTCAAATCCGATCACTGACAATTCTTGAGGAACGCCGATTCCCAGATCGAATGCTTGCCTCATCACGCCGATAGCGGTCATGTCATTCGAGCACATCAGAGCCGTGGGCTGTTCCCGAAGCTTGGATAGTTTTTGCAGGGCAAGCTTGCCTCCCTCCAATCGATGGTCTCCCTCGACGATAAACTCCGGCCACACTTGCAGGCCAATCTCACGCATCGAGGCCTCAAACGCGTCCCTCCGGGCGACCGCCGAGCGCAGCCGGAGTGGTCCAGTCACGAAACCGATGCGTTCATGCCGCATTGCCGCGAGGTGTTGCACCGCCTGGCGGATCCCATGCGCGTAATCGACGCGGATATTGCTGACGCGGGGAGCCTTCGGCCCGACGTCTACGAAAACGAGAGGTAAATTCCGGAATCGAAGATGCTCCAGAAGTTCGTCTTCCATTCCAAACGTAAGGATGGCAACCCCGTCCACGCGTCCTTCGATCATCCTGCGGACGGCGAGTTCCATCCGTTTGGGATCGTGAATCGTCGAAGTTAGAAGGATTTCGTAATTCTGTTCGACGGCCAGCGTCTCGAAGGTCTGCACGATTTCGGGGAAGAAGGGGTTGGTGATCTCGGAAACGATCAGCCCAAAAACACGACTCCGTCCGGAGACCAGTGCCCGGGCTTGGCGGTTGGGGTAATATCCAAGCTCGTCGATGGCCTTCCAAACGCGTTTTGCCAATTGCGCATCGACTGTTGCTACCTGGTTCACCGTTCGTGATACCGTTGCCGTCGATACCCTGGCTCGTCTGGCGACATCCCGAATATCCACGAGTCCTCTTTTGCCCTCAGCAAAGGTTGTTAGAGTTACAGTATACGCTATCCCAAATATGTCACAACCCGGTGTCCCGGCCGCAGGAGACTTCCGTTGCGTGAACTTCTAACCGAAATCTAGCCGTGTTCCTACGGCCATGGAAGCGAGGGAGGCCGTTTCAAGCTGGCCAGCGTTTCGAGAACATGGCGCCGCATGGCGGTCAAAGGCTCTTGCAAAGCAAGCGATCGCGTGGTAAACGTTTACTTAACTCGCGTGACTCGCTGGTGCTTTCACGCTTTTAGAGGACGGTTTATGACTACAATTCCCGCCATGCTTTTCGCCTTTGTCAATTTCTTGATGTTCACAACCTCGACGCACGCAACGGGAGCCGACCGCAAGGTGGAAACTTCAGATTTTGGCAAGACCAGCGAAGGCATTTCCGTTTACCGCTACGTTCTGCGCAACAACAAAGGTGTCGAGGCGGTAGTGATCAGTTATGGCGCGACTCTCGTTTCGCTAAAGGTTCCCGATCGTGCCGGCAAACCAGCGGACGTGGTCCTCGGATACGACAGCTTGGATGGCTACGAGCAGGGCAAATCCTACTTTGGAGGCACCATCGGGCGATACGGCAATCGCGTCGCGCGCGGCGAATTTACGCTGGACGGAACCGTTTTTCATCTTCCGAAAAACGATGGGCCCAACAGTTTGCATGGAGGAAGCGTCGGCTTTAACAAAAGGATTTGGACGGGCGTTGATCGTTCGCGTCCGGACGCCCAGGTTCTCGAGTTGAGCTATACCAGCGCGAACGGAGAAGAAGGCTATCCCGGCACATTGAAAGTGCAGGTTGCCTACACCCTGCCGGCGGAAGCCAACGAATTACACATCGATTACACCGCGAGGACGGACCAGGGCACGGTCATCAATTTAACGAATCACAGTTATTTCAATTTATCCGCCGACATGAACAAGGAGATTGTGGATCATCAGTTGCTCCTTCGCGCGCCGCAATTTACGCCGGTGGATTCGACGCTGATACCGACGGGAGAATTACGCGCGGTTCGCGGCACGCCGTTTGATTTTACGAAGTTGACTGCTATTGGGGCGCGCATCAATCAGGACGACGAGCAACTGAAGTTCGGGAGGGGTTACGATCACAACTGGGTGCTGGAAAGATCGGAAAAAGGCGGATTGTCACTCGCCGCCGAGGTTTTCGAGCCTTCCAGCGGGAGAGTTCTGGAAGTGCTCACAACGGAACCGGGGATACAGTTTTACAGCGGCAACTTTTTGGACGGTGCGGCAAAGGGGAAGGGTGGACAACTTTATGCCCATCGAACTGGCCTTTGCCTGGAGACGCAGCATTTTCCGGATTCGCCGAACCATCCGAATTTTCCGTCCACGGTTTTGAAGCCGGGCGAAACGTACCGGTCGTCGACAGTTTTGCGATTTTCAACTCGCAAATAACGCGATGGAATAAAGTCGAGGGCGAATGCGGTTAGCGAGACTACGAGAGCAAGTCCTGGAAGCCAATCTGGACCTGGTCCGCAGAGGTTTGGTGCTTTCAACCTTCGGCAACGCCAGCGGCGTAGCGCGAAAAGAAGGTTTGATCGTCATCAAGCCCAGTGGTGTTCCCTACGACCGCATGAAATTGCAGGATCTCGTGGTCACCGATCTGCAAGGCCAGGTCGTCGAAGGGAGGTTGCGACCATCTTCCGATCTCCCTACGCATGCCACTCTGTACCGGGCCTTCCCCGCGATCGGCGGAATTGCGCACACGCATTCCGAGTATGCCACCGCGTGGTCTCAGGCCCGTAAACCAATTCCGTGCTTCGGCACCACGCACGCCGACTATTTCCACGGCGCCATTCCATTGACCGAAGTGATGACCGATGACGAAGTCGAAGGCGAGTACGAAGCCAATACCGGGGCAGTGATCATTCGCGCATTTAAAGGACGCGATCCGATGGCGATTCCGGCAGTGCTGGTGGCAAACCATGGGCCCTTCGCCTGGGGTGCTGACCCGCGCGAAGCGGCCGAGAATGCCTGGATGCTCGAAGCCGCGGCGCGCATGGCGTACTTGACGGTGGCGGTAAACGCGGATGCGAGCGCGCTTGGCAGAACGCTTCATGACCGGCATTTTCTGAGGAAGCACGGCCAGCAGGCCTATTATGGGCAAAAGAAAGGGAAGAACTGATTTGCGTTTTCGCTGTGATGCCATCAGGGAGTTGAGCGGGTTTGAGAGAAAGTAACTGAGAGAAAGCGACCTAACGGACCATGGCCAACAAAAGAAAAATGACGATGGGAGTGATCGTAGGGAACCGGGGATTCTTCCCGGCTCATCTGGCGAAGACGGGCCGGGAAGAGATGACCCGCGTTTTGCAACAGGCGGGCATCGACGTGGTTGTGCTCGGTGCGGAGCAGAGCAAACACGGAGCGGTGGAGACCTACGAAGAGGCCAAGCGCTGCGCGGAGTTGTTCAAATCCAAAGGCGATGCTATTGATGGCGTGATCGTGACGTTGCCGAATTTTGGAGACGAGCGCGCCATCGCGGATACGCTGCGTTTGGCGCGCCTGAATGTGCCTGTTCTGGTGCAGGCCACGCCGGATACGCAGTCGAAGATGACCATTGCGGACCGGCGCGACAGTTTTTGCGGCAAGATGTCGGCTTGCAACAATTTGACGCAGTACGGCATTCCCTATTCCCTCACCACGCTCCATACCGAAACGCCGGATTCCGCGGAGTTTGCCAAGGATCTTGAATGGTTCTCCGGCGTGTGCCGGGTCGCGAAAGGACTGCGCAATTTGCGCATCGGCGCGCTGGGTGCGCGGCCGACGGCGTTCAATACCGTGCGGTACAGCGAGAAATTGCTGGAGGCCAGCGGCATTTCCGTCGAAACGCTGGATCTTTCGGAAGTTCTTGGGCGCATCGAGCGGATGAAGGATACCGACGAAGTGGCGGTGCAGAAACTCGAATCCATCCAGAAATATGTGACCACGACGGACATTCCCCGGGCTGCGCTGCTGAAGATGGCCAAGCTCGGAGCGGTGATCGATCAGTGGATGAAAGCCACGGATCTAGAGATCAGCGCGGTGCAATGTTGGACTTCACTCGAAGAGAACCTCGGTGTGGTGCCTTGCACGGTGATGAGCATGATGAGCGAGTCGCTGCTATCGAGCGCGTGCGAAGTGGACGTTTGCGGTGTGCTTGGTATGCATGCGTTGCAACTGGCTTCGGAGACGCCCAGCGCGCTGCTCGACTGGAACAACAATTACGGAAACGATCCCAACAAGGCGGTGTGCTTCCATTGCAGTAATCTGCCAAAGCATTTCTTCAAAGACGTAAAGATGGATTATCAGGCGATCATCGCGGGCACGGTCGGGAAGGAAAACACCTTTGGAACGTGTGTGGGACAGGTAAAATCCGGCGCGATGTGCTTCGCGCGCTTCTCGACGGATGACTTCTCCGGCAGAATCCGCGGCTATACCGGCAGCGGCAGGTTCACGGATGACCCCCTAGAAACATTCGGCGGCGCTGGCGTAGTTGAGATTCCCGGACTGCAGAAATTACTGCGCTATATCTGCGAAAACGGTTTCGAGCATCACGTGGCTGCTAGTTTCTCTTCCGTGGCTCGCGCGGTGCATGAAGCCGCCACGCGCTACCTCGGTTGGGGTATGTACGACCACGCGGGTTAACAATCTGTTCGTGCGGATCATTTGTACGGAGCGAGTCGAGATCCTATGGCCATTGTGGCTGGCGTTGATTTTGGAACTTTGAGCGTTCGCGTTTCCATCGTGGACAGCGAACGAGGTCTACTGGCGACCTCACTCGCGGAATACCCGCTGCACCGCAAACGCGAAGACCCGGAATATGCCACGCAGTCGCACGATGACCAGATGCGTGCTTTGGCCAGCGCGACCCGCGAGGCGGTGCGAAAAGCGGGCATCGGTGGCGGCGATCAGGTGCAGGCACTGGCCGTGGATACGACCGGCTCGTCGGTGATTCCCGTTGGAAAGAATCTCGAGCCGCTCGATGAATACTATCTTTGGTGCGATCACCGGGCCAAGGCAGAAGCCGCGGAGATCACGGAAGCGGCGCACCGCGAAGGACTTGCCGCTATTCAGTGGTGCGGCGGAGTGTATTCGTCCGAGTGGGGATTCTCGAAGCTGTTGCACTGGCTGCGCCACAATCCAGAGAAGCGTGCCCAGTTTGTTTCCGCTTTCGAGCATTGCGACATGGCGGCGGCTACGCTGTGCGGCATCACTGGTCCGCGCCAAGTAAAACGCAGCGTTTGCGCCATGGGGCACAAGTGGCTGTGGAATCCGGATTTGGGCGGCCTACCATCCGAGGCGTTTCTGGTCAAAGTGGATCCTTTGTTTGCGGGTGTTCGAGAAAAACTCCAAGGCGAATACCTTACTTCCGACCATATTGCCGGAAAACTTTCCGCGCCATGGGCGGAAAAGCTTGGGCTGAAGGCGGGCATTCCGATACCGGTCGGCGCGTTCGATGCGCATTGGGATGCCATCGGGGCGGGTTGCCGGACCGAAGATATGGTGAATGTCGTGGGGACCTCGACTTGCATCATCGGCATCACGCCGTCGGTCAACCTGGTTCCGGGAGTCTGCGGCGTTGTGCAGGGAAGCGTGCATCCGCAACGCACTGGCATTGAGGCCGGCCTTTCGGCGGTGGGAGACATTTTCAACGCCATTGCCACTCGCGCGGGCACCGATGTCGCGACGCTGAGCCAGGGGTTGGTGAGCTATCAGCCGGGGCAGACCGGTCTTCTGCGCATGACCTGGGACAACGGCGACCGGACTGTTCTGGTGAACCCGAATCTGCGAGGCATTACGCTCGGCTGGAACCTACAGAGCACCGCGCAGGATGAACTCTTCGCCGCGATCGAAGGCACCGCATTCCACACGCGAATTATTCTGGATCGCATGGCGGAGCATGGCGTTGAAATAAAGCGGGTGATCAATGCCGGCGGCATTCCGCAGAAGAACAACGTGCTCAATCAGATTTACGCCAATGTGCTGGGTAGGCCGGTGCTCGTGCCGAGCAAAAGCGTCACCAGTCTAGGATCCGCGATATTTGCTTTTCTCGCGGCCGGGACGTTCAAGACCGTGGAAGAGGCGCAGGATAAGATTTGTCCGGATCATGCGGTGTTTACACCCGAGCCGGCGGCCGAGAAAGTCTACAACTCGCTGTACGCTTTGTATCACCGGCTCTATTTCGCTTTTGGGCAGCCGGATGTCGGAAAATTCGGCGAGGTCCTGCCCACATTGATCTCCGTTGCTGAGAAGGCCAACGCGCGAGGTTGATGAGTCCATTCGCCCGTTGATTAGCGGCTGTAATCCGGAGTCCCCATTCTAGACATCCGTGCGGCTAGACGCGCGCTGGGAGCCTGCTTTCTCTCCCGCGCCGATTATGCCTCTACCCCACTATCTTTTATAAGTGCAAATTCCAAGAGACGTAGTTTTCTGTAAGCCCTTTAGAGTGAACAGTTCGGGGCGGGTTCACAAGTGTTGATTCTAAATGACTTAGAACGTAAGTCGCTTCGGAGGACCTGTGCTGACGATGCTGGGGACTCGCTTCTGTGGGGAGATTTCCACTTGGGGAGCGAGTAGCGCGCCGAAAACGAAAAAAAGCGCGGGAGAGGCTGCCGCCGTCCCATTCTTGGGTGAGGTCATGGTAGCGGTTTGCGGCGCGCAAGCCAACGGGCTGGAAAGACATCCGCCATGGCCTGGAAGCCATCGCGATTTATACTTGATCTGGTCAAGTATATATGTGACTGTAGCAACTAGTTTGCCGGATTCTTCGGAGGGCTCGGATCATGGCGCAGACCGACCTGCGTTCGCGCATCGATACCGTCCGCCGTTTTAACCGCTTCTACACGCGCGCGATTGGCGTGCTTCAAGAGGGATGGCTCGGCAGCCCTTTTCCGCTTACGGAGGCGCGCGTCCTTTATGAACTCGCGCACCGGGAAAAGCCTACCGCTACTCTTGTACGCAATAACCTCGATCTCGACGCCGGATATCTCAGCCGCGTCCTCAGCAGCTTTGAAAAGCGCGGGCTGATTGAGAAGAAGGCTTCGCAAGACGACCGACGGCAAAGCCTGCTGGCGCTCACCGAGGAAGGCCGCCGGCAGTTTGCTCCGCTGGAGGAGCGCACTATTCAGCAGGTGGGCGGGATGATCGAGAGACTTTCCGAAGACGAACAGCGCCGGTTGATCGGCGCCATGCAAACGATTGAGAAGCTCCTGGCACCCGCCGAGAGGCCCGCGTCGGGAGCCCCAGCGTCTTACTTGCTTCGTCCACACCAGCCCGGCGACATGGGTTGGGTGGTGCACCGGCAGGGTGTGCTGTATGCGCAGGAATATGGCTACGATGAACGGTTCGAGGCGTTGGCAGCGGAAATCGTGGCGCAGTTCATGCAGCACTATGATGTGAAGCGCGAGAGGTGCTGGATCGCCGAAAGGGATGGGGAGGTGGCCGGCTCCGTTTTCCTAGTCGCCAAGTCCAGGATCACGGCTAAGCTGCGCTTGCTGTACGTGGAACCTGCGGCGCGCGGGTTAGGCATTGGTTCGCGGCTGGTGGGTGAGTGTGTGCGATTCGCGCGGCAGGCAGGATACAAGAAAATCGTGTTGTGGACACAGAGCGAACTCGATGCGGCACGGCGCATTTACAAGCAGGCTGGATTTCGCGTGGTGCGGAAAAAACGGCATCGCAGCTTCAGCAGAGACCTTGTCGCCGAAACCTGGGAGCTTTCCTTGTAGGCCATTCCCGCTCAACGAAGGCGCGCACCGCGAGGCTGGCAGTTTCTTTCATCGTGAGGAGCAGTCCGTATGTCATACATTCGAGAAAAAACGATTGCCGGCCTGGAGCTAGGCGACTCTTTCACTGTTTCACGCACATTCACGGAACAGCATACGACGGCTTTCGCGGAACTCAGCAAGGACTATAACCCGGTGCATTTCGATGATCACTTTGCAAGCACCAAAGGTTTTCAGGGACGAATTTGTCACGGACTTTTAGTGGCCAGCCTGCTCACGGAGATTGGCGGACAGATCGGATGGCTGGCTTCGGGAATGAATTTTCGCTTCAAGAAGCCGGTGTATTTTGGCGACATGATCGAGTGCCGTTTCATCATCACTGAGCTTGATGACCGTAATCGAGCCAAAGCTGAGGCGGTGTTCAAGAACCAGCGGAATGAGGTGATCATAGAGGCGTACGTGACGGGTATTGTGCCTGGCCCGCGAGAAAAGCGCGTCCTGCAGGCCATGATGGCCGAGGGGGATCAGACCAGCAAAGGCCGTGGAAATCTGTCCATCGATGGGGACGGCAGGCCACGGGAAAAGTGATTGCGCGCATTCGTGAAAATGATCTATTGTGCAAGATCGTGTAAACGTTTGCTCTGGAGCCCTCTGGAAGCCTGTCGCAGGGGATTGGAATGGTTAGATCTGAGGAGGCCAGCATGACGAAGAGATCGAAATTGACGCGGCGGGAATTTGTGGGCGCAGCGGTTTCAGCGGCTGCGGTGAGCGCGGTGCCAGCGCACAGTTTGCTCGGGGCTTCCTGGGGAGCTGGAGCCCGTGCGTCGAGTTCTGACTGGAAAGATGAGGGTGTGCTTTTTATTGATAAGTCGCCGTACGCCAAATTGCACAACATTCCTGTGCGCGCGGTGACGATTACGCAGGGATTTTGGGGCGCGCGGCGCGAGACGAACGTCGAGAAGAGCATTCCGTCGATGGAGAAGTTGCTCGAAGCGAATGGGCGGATGAACAATTTTCTGCGGCTTGTGGGCAAGAGCGATGCGGCCCAGCATGGGCCGGTTTATTCGGATTCGGATGTGTATAAGTGGACGGAGGCGGTGGGGTTTGCGCTACAGTCGGGCGACCGTCCTGAGCTGCGCGCGCAGACCGAGGGGATCATCAAGGAAGTTGTCGCGGTGCAAGAGCCGAGCGGGTATTTGAATACCTACTACGTGGGCGACAAGGCCAAGGACCGCATGCAGCCTGAAGTGCAACGGTGGGGACATGAGCTTTACAACCTCGGTCACATGATCCAGGGCGCGATTGCCTATTATCGCGGGACGGGCGACCGGACTTTGCTCGACGCGGGAATTCGATTTGTGGACGGCTATTTGTTGTCCAATTTCGGGCCGGGGCCGGATAAGAAGCCGATTCTTTCGGGACATCCGGAAATGGAAATGGCGCTGATCGAGCTGTACCGCACGACGGGAGACAAGCGGCACCTGGATTTGGCGGGATATATCCTGCAGGGCGACGAGCGGATCAAACTGCCGCAGCACGGGTACGTCTATCATTTCTGCGGAATTCCCTTCACCTCGCGCACGCATCTTGAGGGGCATGCGGTACGAGCGATGTACGCCTGCTGCGGGGCGACCGATTATTATCTGGAAACCGGCGATCAAACCTATTTGAAGACGCTGAACGTGCTTTGGGAAGACCTAGTGTCAGACCAAATGTATGTGACCGGCGGAGTTGGGGCGCGAAGTTCTGGCGAGGCATTTGGCGATTCTTACGAGCTACCGAATTTCACGGCGTATGGAGAGAGTTGCGCGGCCATTGGGAACATGATGTGGAACTGGCGGATGCTCGCGGCGACTGGCGATGCGAAATTCGCGGACGTGATCGAGCGGGCTTTGTATAACGGGATTAATTCGGGGATGTCGCTGGACGGGACGATGTATTGCTACCGCAATCCGCTGGGATTTGATCCTTCGGGCGGCGACCAGATTCGCAATCAATGGTACGACACGACGTGCTGCCCGCCGAATCTGGAGCGGACCTTTGCTTCCCTGCCTGGGTATTTTTATAGCACGAGCAAGGATGGACTGTACCTGCATTTGTACGACAATTCGCAGCTGGATTGGCATCTTGAGGATGGGACTGGGCTGAAAGTGCTTCAGAAAACGAACTATCCGTGGGATGGCGCAGCGGATATTACCGTGGCCCCGGCGAGGCCGACAGAGTTTACTTTTTATATCCGCGTACCTGGGTGGTCTGAGGGCCCGCAGGTTTCGGTCAATGGCCAGGCGGTTTCGGGAGCGACGCCGGGACAGTATCTTGCGCTGCGGCGGCGGTGGACGGCCGGCGATGAGATCAATGTGAAGTTGGGGATGACGCCGCAGGTGATTGAGGCCAATCCGCGCGTTGTGGATGACTACGGGCGTGTCGCGGTTCAGCGCGGGCCGCTGGTTTATTGTCTTGAGCAGCTGGATCAGCCGGAGGGTGTGCAGTTATTTGATGTTTCGCTGGATGTGCGGCAAAAAGGCGCGTCGGCGTTTCACGAGGAGTTCCGCAGGGATTTGCTGGGAGGAATCGTGGTGCTGAAACATGCGGGGGCGGTTAGCGAAAAGTCCGGTTCGCATCGCACACTCTATCGCGCGTACCGTGCGGAAGCTTCCCAGGGACGGCAAGTGGAACTGGGCTTCATTCCTTACTACGCGTGGGCGAATCGGGCAGGCACGCCGATGCAGGTTTGGACGCCGGTTTTGCAGACTTAGGAAAACTTGAGCGCGCCCTGGCAATCCGAAGCCGCGGAGCGGCGACAGGAGCGCTAGGCTTTTACCGTGTGATAGAGACGGTAAGGTTCGTTGTCGATGGCGGCGAACGGACGGAATGTGATTTTTCCGGCGTCGCCCTGGACCAGCCAGTTTTCTGAAGCCGGAGCGGCTGCGGTAGCGGCCAACAGTTGAGAGCGCGAGAAGTTCGCGGGCAAATTTCCGACGCCAAAGAGCGCGAGGGGGCCGCGGCGGAGTGCGACCATCTGGGGATTTTCCGGATCGATAGGTTCGAGGCTAAGCGGCATCCCAATTTCAAATTCCACACGGTCGCCAGTCTTCCAGGTGCGGGATAGTTCGAAGAATTTTCCGGCAACGACATCGCCTTCGGCTCGTTTGCCATTGACGGAGATGCGCGTTTTGGCGTCCGCCCATGTTGGAACCCGCAGATACACGCTGAACTTTTCTTGGCGCGCCATTTCTAGCTCGAGCTGCGTGGTATTCGAAACGGGATAACTCGTTTTTTGAGTCAGAGTGCATTGCGTGCCGCCTTGGATCCAGCTTACGCGAGAGGGAAGGAAGAGATTGACGTAGACGCCTTCTTTGGACTGGTAGTAGGAGCTGATGCCGTAGTCGGCAGCGAGTTGCGGGAACGTACCGGAGCAGCAGGGCCATTTGTCCTTGTAATAGACTTTTCGGGCGGCGTCGGAGTTGTAATCGGAATAGTAGAAGCTGGCGCCGTTGGGGAGCATGGGTTTGGCGCCGGCGACGGTGTTATAGAGTACTTGTTCCATGCTGTCGCCGTAGCGGGAGTCGCGGGTTACGCGCAGGAGATAGCGCGTGATTTTGAATTGGCCGTAGGCGCCGCAGGGAGTTTCGAAGCTGGAGCGAGTTTTGCCGAGGCTCTCAGCCAGGAGTCCTTTTCCGGGTATCACGAAGGCTTCGTCCGGTCCCCATCCTCCTGTTGCGTAGCTTTGCTCCTGAACCATGCGGAGGCCGTTGGTTGCGGCGCGGAGATATTTTTCATCGCCGAGGACCAAGTAGGCTTGCATGGCGGAGCTGAACGTATTGACGTGACTGTAGGCGTGCTTGCCGGGGAGGGCATTCTGATTTTCAGCGAGGGCGTCGTAATACTCGTGATAAATAAAGCGTTCGCCTAACTCTTTGTAGTGTTTGTCGCCGCTGCGTTGATAGGCGAGGAAGAAATTTTCGGGGAGCGTGTAGGTTTCGTCCCAGGTGTAGGCGATGGATTTGTGGGGGCGGGCTTCCTGTTCGGCGCGGCTCAGAGCTTTCTCCGGGAGATGCGGCAGGACCGCTTCAGTGGCGCGCTTGAGGACTTCTAGGGCGTGGGGATCTGCGGCAAATTCATGAGCATCGATAAGACCGCAACAAGTTTTGTCGAAGGTGTAGCCGGGTAGGCGATAGTCGACGTAGAACTTTCCTGTGGGTTCGACCGTCTCGCCAAAAGCGCGCACCAGGCGGTGAACTTTTTCTTGCGTGGGCTTCGAGCCGGTGACGGCGCAGGCGCGCGCCAGACCGGAGAGATACTGGCCGAAGGAATGGCCGGCGATGAACGCGTGAAAATTATCCTTTTCGTTGAAGTCCTCGCCATCGTCATACCAACCGCCCATGTCGGGGCCTGGAGCGGGCATTCCCTGGCGCTTTCGGAATGGTTTGAGGAGGCCGTCTTCGTTAAGATTTAGGAACAACTGATGATTTTGGTCGAACTGGGTGCGGAAGGGGCCGTCGAGGAGTTGCACACTGGCATAGCCGAAGATCGAGAGTTGCGGAGTGATCGCCAGAGTTGCCGGGGAGCGCGGCCATGCGGGAAGGGAACGGGCCGCGAGTAGTCCAACGGTGGAAACCGCGGCGGATTTGAGGAACTGGCGCCTGGTCTTATTTTGCATCGCGAAACCTCCGGAGATCGCTTAATGGTCGGCCTCCGCGGATTCCCGGAGGTACGCTTGGAGAGATGACCGAGCGCGAGAACCTAAGTAAGCGTTATCTCGAATTACCTATGTATAGCGCGGTGGAGGCTCGGCGTCAAACCTGGCTGTCACCGATTTCCCGGATGAAGTATCCTGTGTTCACACCCATGAAACGATTTCCTGAATTCTCGATGGTGATCCGCAGGATTCTTGGGCTCGCCGTTCTCCTGGTAGCTTGCCATTCGGCAGCTTTTTCTCAGAGTTCTGAAAGCCAAATTGAGCCTGTCACGTCGGCGCTCCGTGCCAGAGACTATGACAAAGCAGTGGAGTTGAGCCGCGCGGCGTTGGAATCATCGCCTAACAATGCGCAATTGTGGACGCTGCAAGGCATCGCTTTCGCCAGCAAAGGGGACAGCCAAGACGCTCTGACGGCGTTTCAGCGAGCGCTGAAAATTTCTCCGAACACCATTGCGGCGCTGGCGGGGGCCGCACAGATTGCCTACCAGGCCGGGAACCAGACGGCTGTGCCACTGCTGAATCATTTGCTGCAATTGCGTCCGGAAGATCCCACGGCGCACGCCATGCTGGCGGTGCTGGAGTACCGAAAGGGAAACTGCGCTGCCGCGGCTCCGGATTTCGCGAAAGCTGGGGAACTGCTCGACGCTCAGCCCGACGCTTTGCATGCTTACGCGACCTGCCTCGTCAAGCTCAAGCGGATGGACGAAGCGGTGACAACTTTTCAGAGAGCTTTGGCGCTTCGGCCGGAAGATCCGCGGGAACATCTCGTTCTCGCTTCTATTCAGCTTATGGCGAAGAAGCCCGAGGACGCGCTGGCCACGCTGCAACCGCTGCTGCAGGCCAAGGACGCGGATGCCGACACCCTGCAGCTCGCTTCGACGGCCTACGAAGACACCGGAGACACCCCGCAAGCGGTGAGCACGCTTCGGCGGGCGCTTTTGCTGGCGCCGCGGAACGTCAGTCTCTATTTGGATTTTGCCAACATTTGTTTTACGCACGAGTCGTTTCAGGTGGGTATCGATGTGATCACCGAGGGCCTGTCGTTAGAGCCAGGAGCAGACGACCTTTACGTCGCGCGAGGAGTTCTCTACGTGCAGTTGGCGCAGTATGACAAAGCCGAGGCTGACTTTGAGAAGGCGTATGAATTGAACCCAAAGCAATCTTTGAGTACCGCGGCGCAAGGCTTGGCGGCGGTGCAGGCCAATGATCTTGATCACGCTTTGCAGTCGGTTCAGACAAAACTAGCCCGGAAGCCGAACGACCCGCTGCTGCTCTACCTGCAGGCGGATGTGCTTTCGCAAAAGGGCGCGGAGCCGGGGACGCCGGAGTTCAGCCTTGCGATGAGTTCGGCGAAGAGCGCGGTCACCTTACAGCCGACACTTGCCGCGGGTCGCGGGGTGCTGGCAAAACTCTACATGCAAACCGGACAGTACCAGGAAGCCATTGAGCAGTGCAGAAAGGCGCTGGTCATCGACCCTAAGGATCAAACCGCGGTGTACCGCCTGATTCAGGCGCTCCGGAAAACAGGCCAGAAGAAAGAGATCCCGGAGCTGCTTCAGCGATTGGCGCAGCTACGCGAACAGGCGACCAAGGAAGAAAAAGAGCACTACCGATACAAACTATTTGAAGAGGACTCTCGGACCAAGCAGCCTTAGGCGCAGCGGGCAGACTTTCTGCGCGGCATTCGCGAGAATTCCAAGGAGACCAACCGATACCTGTTGGGGCGCTCGAATGGTGGACCTCCATAAAGGAGGGCACGCGGACTTGTGTCCGGCTGCAGGTAACGTTTACCCGGAAGTCCCGCGAAGCCTTAGCCAGTATGCGAACAACACCCCTAGCGCGGTGTTTCGCAATTTGGGCAATAACTCCTTTTGAGGAGCGGGTAGAGGTTTTCCGGCCCGGGGTTGCGGAGACGCACCGTGGCCGGGGATGCGCCTTTTGGAGATTTCGCCAATGACGGCGAAGTCGAATGCTCGTTTTCACCCGGAATGAAAACCCATCCCTTTTGCGGAACGATATTCGCGGGAAACGGAATTGGATCAAGGCGAAACTCGAGGGAGTGAAGTCCAATCGGGGCTCGAGTTCTGGCCCATTTATGGCGGGAAAACGCTGCCTCGGACCGTTTTGAATCAAATCGAGCTTCTATTCTTCGAACGATTCTCGCCTGCATTTCGACCTCCGGGACAATACTTTAGTGGGCGTGGAAATGCTTTGGCTGCGCGGACTTGTGGAGTCCTTCAAACACCTGCCAATCCGTCAGCTGGTTATCCTGCGAGCGGGCCGCGGACAAGTGGCAAACCGCGGCTGGTAGAAGAGCTAAATCAAGAGGCCTCGAGCGACGGGGATGCATTTCCCAGAGTGCGCTAATGGAAAAGTACTAGAAACCGCTTGACAGCGGAAAACAGCTGGCATATATATTGGGGCAATCGAGAAAACGTTTACATTGAAGTTGTTCTGTAAATGTTTACTCTCTCCATCTTTGGGGGTGAAGCGCATGCAAACGAGATTGTTGGTTGGATGGTCCATTCGGCTGCTTGTCGCAGTTCTTCTGACGGCTGGCTCGACGTGGGCTCAGTACACGGCAAATATCCAAGGAAACGTGACCGATCCGAGTGGCGCAGCTGTCATTCAAGCGAAGGTAGTGCTGGAAAACCTAGCGACCCATATTGCGGCGACGACCACGACGGACGCCGAGGGTGGCTACCGCTTTCTGAGTTTGGCCCCCGGTTCCTACCAGATTTCGGTCGAAGCGTCGGGCTTTTCGACAGCGCGAACGACAGTCACGCTTGAGACGAATCAAAACCTGAGCGCGCCCATCGCCCTCAAGGTTGGCGCAGCGACGGAATCCGTGACGGTGTCCGCTGAGAATCCGCTTGTAAACGCAGCGGAGACGCGGAATCAACAGACGCTCGAAACCCAGGAGTTGTCGACGCTACCGCTGGCGGGCCGCAATATGCTCTCGTTGTCTACCATCGCCCCCGGCGTCACTGGACTAGGACTTGCGGGCGGTCCGGGCGTGGCATCGGGCACACCGGGAGCCAATGCAGGCAACTTCTCCACCGAAGAGGCCGTGGACGTCAGCGCCAACGGCCAAGGAACAGTTGCGAATATGTGGATCATTGACGGACTAGATGTCACGAGCAGCGTGCGACAGGGAGTCTTGAATCTCACTCCCAATCCCGACGTCATTCAAGAATCTAACAATCAGGTCAACACCTATTCAAGCGAGTACGGGCGCGGTAGCGGCCTTCAAAATGCCATGACGACAAAGTCAGGTGCGGATCAATTCCACGGCCTGGCGAGCGACTATTTCAACTACCAGTCGATGTTTGCGAAGTATTCGCTACCTGGCTCCGATCATTCCTACAATCCGTTTCATAGCAACAACCTCTCCGGGACGATCGGTGGGCCAATTATTCCTCATCACCAATTCTTCTTCTTCTTTGGGATAGAAGCCTTGCGTTCGTCTGCTTCTACAGGCAACCAGGTGATAACTTTCCCTGACCCGGCGTTCGCGGCTTTCGCCCAGACGAATAACCCCGGCACATTTGGAACCAAGATATTGAATACCTACGTCCCAACTCATGTGGTCGGCGTTGCCGTGTCGAAGACTGCAAATAACATTTTCGCGGGAACTTGTGGCACGGCGGCAACGGAGAACTTGCCTTGCGCTACGCCGATGATTGACAGCGGAATATTCAATTCCTCAAACGTCATCAACGGCACCCAGTATTTCGTTCGCGTGGACAAATATTTCAGCAAGGATCGCATCTACGGCAGTTTCTTTCGGACCCTTCAGTCCAATCCCTCGCCGAATGTCATTCCACAGTTCTCTACCACCAACAACTACTGGCAGCGTGCCCTGCAAGTGAACTGGACGCATGATTTCAGCCCGACGACGTTGAATGAAGCAATTTTTGCCCAGAATCGGATTGAGGGCAAACTTGGCGAGACTGGTGACTTCACCATCCCTGGAATCGGCGTTACCGGGCAAAGCGTCGGATACGGTGTAGGGTTTGCCCAAGGCGATTTCATTCAACACAACTATCACTGGCGCGATGTCTTGACTCATGTCCGCGGCGCGCACGTCATAAAAGTAGGCTACGAAGGCTTATACGGCGACGACGTGGAGCCTTTCCAGGGACCGTGGTCTCACCCCGGATTCAGCTTCAACAATTTGTTATCGCTGGCTCAAGATGCGCCGCTTACGGAGGGCGGCGTCATGTACAACCCCATAACGGGTGTGCAGCAACTCTGGAACTGGGACGCAGCTTCCAAGACGTGGGGTATCTTTGCAGAGGACACTTGGAAGGCGCGGCGCAATCTGACGGTAACGGTCGGGTTCCGCTTCGACGATCAAGGAAACCCGTACTCCAAGTCTACCGCCACTGTTTTTGGCAATTTTTACCTTGGCACGGGATCTAGTTTCGAAGCCCGAGTGGCTAGTGGGTTTGCGAAGCCCACTCACGATGCGCTGGGCAGCGCACCCAAAGCCTACACGCCGCGGATCGGCGCCGCATGGGATATCACCGGAAGGGGCAACTGGCTGCTACGTGGCGGATTCGGGATGTTTTCTAATTGGCTCACGCCAGCCAACATCCAGGAGGAATTCCGAGGCAACCCACCGGGCCTAATCCTACCTACGTTTTTCGCGGCGAATGCACCAGCCAACCGACCAGTTTTCATTCAGGGCACCAGTAGCAAACCTCCGTTCGGATTCGTATTCCCTCAGCTGGCCGGAACAGCCCTGTGTCCTGTGGCACCCTGTCTGGACGCAGCAGGGGGAATTCCGGGAGCAAGTTTAGGAATTGGGGGAATCACCCCAAACATTGTCTCTCCCACCGCGTATATTTGGTCCGGGACGCTTGAACACAGGCTCGGTAGCCGCTTTGTTGCTGCAGCGCTCTATACCGGCTCTCATACCTCCAACCTCGTTGGAAACGGGAACGCAGGAGGTCAAGTATCCTATGGTGTGGACATCAACGAACTACCGGGGGCTCTGATTGGGTTACCCCTAGGCTCTGCGCCACCGCGGCCCAATCCGAGTTTTGGCCAAATCGCTTATACTCAGAACAATCGGTATGGCAACTATGAGGCCGTGACCTTTGACCTCAGAGCCAGAGCCAGCCGGGGGTTCTTTGACGTTTCCTATACACGCTCTTCTTCGAAGGATGACGGCAGCAGATATCCAACTCCGGAGAATCCTGGACAGTTTTATGGTCCATCCCCTTGGGATGCCCCCAACCGCTTCTCCGCGAGCTTCAACTATGAGCAGCCCGGCTTGAATGGTGGTGCGGGATTTGTGGGACACGCAACCAGCGGGTGGGGCTTGAGTGGCACGAGCATTTACCAGACTGGCTATCCTTTCACGGTGTTCACCTCCGCGGCGTACAACGGCGCAAACTACGCTGCGGGTGCGGACGCCCACCTTACGCAAACTGGAGACTATCTTGCCAATGGGGATAACTTCAGCTATCCGGACGTGACGAGCTATCAGCAGGCAACGTCGCGGAGTGCCTATACAACGGGAGTCTTCTCAGCCGCTGAGTTTGCTGTTCCGACGGCTGGTACAAACGGCAACGAGAGACCCGGGGCATTCCGCAATCCGGCCTTTATACAGACGGATATGACTCTCTATAAGAACACACACATATCCGAACGCCTGGTTTTTCAATTTAGGTTTGAGTTCTACAATCTTTTCAATCATGCCAATTTCCAAAACATCCAGGGTGATCTATCCCAAGGCAACTTTGGCCAGGTGACCGCGCAGACTCTGCCAAGATGGTGGCAGCTAGGAGGGAAGCTCTACTTCTAGCCTGATTCAGGACAATCAGATCTCGGACCACCGTTCTACACCCCGAGCGGTGGTCCCTTAGCTGTCGGGGATGGGATCGCGGCGGTCGAACTTCGAGGGGTAGGTCTCAACAGCAAAGCTCAGAGGCGGAGGCGGTGCAGCCCCGCTTCTATTTATTTGCTGGCAAGACAATTCCCTTGATTGATGCTAGTGGAGCTGGATGGTCAGGGCTGCCACCGAAGCTGGCGGGAACTCCACCACAAGGGATCCTGCGCTCAAGCTTAACGGCTTTGTCTGAGGGACAACCACGTCCCGTTGCTCGAACGAGTTGTGGGCGTGGATGTCAGCGTTGCTCAAAAAACGCATGCTGGCTTCCTTGACGGTGGCGCCTCTCAAGGATATTTCCGCCAAGCGAGACTCGCTTGTGTCGGGATTAACAGCGGTGATGGTCAGGTTTTTGTCGCGCATGGAAGCAGAGCCGCGCAATCCCCAGAACGACGCCGATTGTCCGTCCCGGTCATATTGCACATTGGGCGCCGAGAAAATCGTGCGCAGCGCCTGCCCACCCTGGTGGCTGGCGTACAATTCGAAAAGGTGCCCAACCGGCGTAATCACGAACTTATCTTCGTGTGCAAGATAGAGGCTGTTCAGGCAGTTGATGAGCTGCGCGCAGTTGGCCATCGCCACCTTTTCCGGATGGCGGTTGAAGATGTCCAGAGTCATGCCACTGAAGACCGCATCCCGGAGCGTAGGCATCTGCTCGAGCTGGTCGCCCGGAGTGGCTTCGCTGCCAGGCCGATACCAAGGTCCCCATTCATCCACCACGAGCTTCACACGATGCTGACGGTCAAATTCGCTCAAGACTTGCCAGTGACCGGTAACCAAGCCCTCCATGCGCTCGCCTTCGCGGAGCAGCTCGTACCAGTCCACGGCCTCGAACTTTAACGCGTCGCCTTTGCCGGCCACCCACTCTTGAGTTTTTCCGCGGCTCAGGTTCCACGCGTAATGATGCAAAGCTATCCCGTAAATGCGGCGCAATCCCCCGGGACCTTTGCGCAGCACTTCTTCCAGAAACTGTCTGGTCCAACTCCATTCGTCCGTGTTCGGCCCTGAGGCGATGAGGTTCAAGTTGTCGCCATACGTCGGCAGCCATGTGGAATAACGCCGGAACTCTACCGCGTACTCTTGAGGAGTGAATTCGCCGCCACAGCCCCACGATTCGTTCCCTACGCCCCAATACTTCACTCGAAAAGGATCGGGATACCCGGCCGCCGCGCGCGCATCGGCAAGCGTCGTGCTTCCCGCCGGTGCATTGCAATATTCCACCCACTGTTGGAACGCCGAGGCGGGCAAGCTTCTCACGTTCGCAGCAAGATACGGTTCCGCGCCAATCAGCTTCGAGAAGTGAACAAACTCATTCGTGCCGACCGCATTGGGATCGTAGCGGTGACTCGCTGGCGCTTTTTCGGACTCACCCATGGCCCAGAAGTTCGTGCGGCGGGGCCGCTTTTCCGCGGGGCCGATGCCGTCGCGCCAGTCATAGCTGTCGGCAAAGCATCCGCCCGGAAAGCGGATCACCGGAGCTTTGATCTTGCGCATGTGTTCGATTAGGCTTTTTCGAAGACCATCGATATTTGCCACAGGGGAATTCTCGCCGACCCAAATACCGTCGTAGAGCACGCCGCTGAGATTTTCGACAAAATGGCCGTAAATGTTTGGAGAGACGGTGCCGAGCGGCTCGTCGAAGAGCACTTCTATGTGCGAGTCGGCCGCGCGTGAGCCGGCCGCGGACGCCAAGCCCGTTTTTGAAGCCAGTAACAGTCCGGCCGCTCCCATCGCCCCTTGCTCCAAGAAATCACGCCGATTTATCATCGCGGTCTCCTTTGTAGCTGCAGTTTCTCGTCTCTGTCGAGATTCTCAGACAACAAATTATGCGGTTAAGGGCATGCGGCAAGAAAGCGTTCCGGCTCCCGTTTCTCATTCGAGGCATTGCCATCCAACGCCGCATGTGGCCAGCCGCCGTCCACATGAGCGTCGAGATTTGTAGCGAGGGAACTCCGGTCTTCGCGTCGTAGGCGTGGCACTCGATAATGTCTCCATCTTTTTGGAGCAAAATCGATTCGCCACCAGGGCCGAGCCATTGCTGATTTGCGCTGAGCAGTGGCATCGCGGCTCCCTCGGTCATCTTCTTTCCTTCTGCATCTCCGTAGGGGCCTGTGACTTCGCGCGAGCGTCCCACCATTGTTCCTCGAGGGCCACAGATATACACGGAGCAAACGTTTACTTCAATAGAAGAGTTGGCGTCTCTCAGGGAGCAACCGCCGAGGCCACGGAGCTCCAAGAGGAGAAAGCGCGGAAGAGTTCTAAGCCCGGTCGGGGTGCTCGAAGGACACCTTAAGCGGGCTTCCGTCGAAGACCGCAGAATGTGTTTGTTGCAGGAGCTTTACTTCCAGATTCCTGCGGAGCGGAGGCCGCATCCGCGATCCGGCCGCGAGCCGCAGAGTCAGAGCGCGGTCCGCGTCTTGCCAGTCCATTTGAATCCCCATCCACTCGCCCTTGCGATAGTTGAAGGAACTGCCGTCGTCTTCGTAAAGCAAAAAAGAGGCATCGCCGCCCGGATAAATGGAAACGGAGAGAGGTTGGTCCACTTTTTCTCCAGCGAACTGCTTCACGGGGCCGAGAGGGAGTATCGATCCGGCCCGAACATAAAGCGGCAGAGTCTCGAGGTCCACCTTTCGGCTGATCTCGCGACCACCTTCCACCCGTTCTTGCGTCCAAAAATCGCACCAGCCGCCCGCCGGAAGATAGACCTTACGCGATTCTGCCGCTTTTTCAACGACAGGCGCCACAAGCACATTCTTCCCCCACAGGTATTCATCGCCGCACTTAACTGCTTTAGGATCATCCGGATACTCCAGCCAGAGCGCGCGCATAATGGGCATCCCGGTTGTCGCGCATTCGTGCACCGCGCTGTAGAGATAGGGAAGCATGCGGTACCGCAGCTCGAGATACTTGCGGCAGATGATTTCAACTTGCTCGTTGTGCAGCTGGCTGGAATCGGGAATGGCGGCCCCATTGTAATTGTTGATTTCGACTGGGCCGGCGTCGCCGGTGTTCCAACCCCACGGCAGCCGAAGCTTCCACGCGCGTCCATGACAACGGAACAGCGGGCAAAAAGCTCCGAACTGAAACCAGCGCAAATAAAGTTCGGCGGTGAATTCCTTTGTGGGCACAAAGCCGCCAATGTCCGTGCCCCAGTAGGGGATTCCAGTCAGAGCTGTGTTGATAGCGATCGGGATGTGAACTTTCAGCGTTTCCCAGGTGGAATAGACGTCTCCGGACCACAGGAAAGAGCCATACCGTTGCATGCCGGCATAACCGTTGCGGTGTAGCGCATAGGGGCGCTCGTTTGGCCGGTCGAGTTGCGGGCCTTCCCAGTACATACGATTGCGAACTAAGCGCGAAGGAATATCCAACGGATCGCCTTCATCGGGCCACCAGCCATCAACTCCGAGCGCAAAGTCCTTGCGATGTGCGTCCCAATGGCAGCTTGCCAGCTCTTCATCGAAGCGTGCCAATTCGCAGGCGTCGTGGACGGTTCCGCGAAGCTTGTCGGATAGAATCACGGCGTGAAGCGCCACCCGGAAATTGTCCTTGTGGAGTTCATCGAGCATCTCCTTCGGATCGGCAAACACGCGCGAATTCCACACGAACGATCCGTTTTCCGTGTTCCAACCGGAGGGGCAAAACCCAGTGCCCAAATAGATCAGCGCGTCGCAAGGAAGCTTCTTCTCGCGGAACGTTTTCGCTTCCGCAAGTACCTCCTCGCGGCTGGCCAACGTGCGGTGTGATTGCTGATAACCGAAACTCCAAAGCGGGGGCTTCTCGGCGAGTCCCGTCAGCCGGGCATACTCGGCCATTATCGTCGCGGGATGGCGCGAAGCGACGAAAAAAATATCCAGCGGCAGAGCGGTGTGCGGGCTGGCGGGCAGAAACTTGCTTTGCGCTCCCGTGAAGTCGAATGTGCCGAAGGGCTGATGGAAGAACATTGCCCAGCCGCCGGTTCCGATCAGCCAGGGTATTGGAACGCGGCCGCCATGCGTCGGCAGTTGGTAGCCGCCTTGTCCGCTTTTCATGCGGTCGGTTGATCCGCGCCTGTCGAACTGCGGGCCGCCTTCTCCGAGACCGAGCAGCGGCGAGTCTCCCGTCAGAAAAGAGACAGATCCCGTTTCTTCGTCGACGGAGAGCTGCTGGACCGTCTGTCCTTCAGGTGTGGTGATTGTGAACGCGAGCGGGCGCGGAGAGAACAACACCTTCATCCTTCCGCATTCGATCGTTTGTGTTTGGACTTCGCCGCGGAGCTTGGCGGCCAGAGCGCCCCGGGAAGTTTCTACCAACGACCCATCGATTGCAACGCCGGTCGTTGCCCCGCGCTCGACGGGAAGGACGCTAAGCCGAATGGTGTGAACGCTTACGGACGTGAGTTGAACTTCGCAGTCTTCTCCAGCCAATCGGAGGCCAGCGCTCGTCAAAACGGTGGCCGGCGGCAGCACCATCCCCGCGGAAGCTCCAGCTAGTTGCGCCAGCATTTCTCGACGATTCAACTGCCTGGTCATCTCTAATCATCCTCCGGGTACCACACCAAGCACAAAAACGGCCTTTCAAACCACAGCCCAAACGTCAGATAAGATCCGCGGCGCGTTAATGCCGGCGTGCCAGCAAACGTTTACAATAAAAACCTCACAATAGGCTTTCCGCTCTCATTTCGCAAGACTTCTCTGAGGTTCACGACACCTGCATGTCTGACTTGGTGGATGATGGCAGCATACAACGTCCACTGCCCAAGGTTCAATCGACGCGGTCTCTTCACGGGCAGGAACCGTTGCGCGCCGGAGTGATCCCAATTGACAAACCCTTTGACGCTGCTGTGGGGCGCTAGATTCTTATGTTTCTTCCAGATCCGGTTAGCGTGTTGCGTTCGCTGTCTCGGTTGGTTCGTCCTGGTGGACTCCTCGCGTTCCAGGAACCTTCTTGGGGATCCTCGATCAATATGCAAACAATTCGGAGCTTAAGACAAGTTTCTGGCACCAGCGACCCGTGTCCGAGACGTGGGTCCGTGCTTATCGGGACTTAGCGGCGAGAAAGACACATGGACATCTTTTCCCTGGCGAGCCATTTTCTTGAAGTGGCAACATGGAGGTAACCAAGACCTAAGGAATCCACCCAAGGAGAATACTGATGGCTCTTCTCGATTCTATTGTCGGCGCATGCTTTCGAGATGAAAAGGCTGGCCGTGTGGTCGTTTTTTCCAGGGATCGCCGCACTCGTGGCTATATTGTAAGGTCTGAGTCTGAAGAGCTAAAAATAAGATCCTTTCTAAAGATGTTTTATTTTGCTCATTTTTCTATCCTCTTTCTGGGTTATTTTCTGGCATCTGAATGGTCGAGGGACATCTACCATGTATTGGGGAGGCCAGAGGCGCATTTATTTAGAGCTATATGCATTTCCTTGGGCGTATATTTTCTCGTTGCGGGGGTCCCCTATTTTTTGCTTTGGAGGTCGTACAAGAAGGCGTTGGTGAGCTTCGTTTCGCCCGAAGATGAAGTTTTGATATCGGGAAGGCGTGCCGGGGGGCAACGCATTTTTGTTTTTATTGCTGCTGCTGGGCTGATCCTCTTGGGTCTGGGTATGTTATTGGTATTTGCTGTTAGCCATAAGCCATGATGTGACCCTGCGCGAACAATATCGTCCAGATTGGAAAACAATCGGTCCGCGAGCGAGTGTCACTATCTACGCCGAGGATGTCCGAGTTTTAGTTGATTGCGGTGACTCTCCGGTGTTCGGCACTGTAAATCTACCTGCAACCAGGTTCAAGCGACTTCTACTGTCCGGACCTCCTTTTGCGGAAGGCGCGAGGGATTCAAGCGTTCCTTCAGCAACAAGATTTCTTGATAGCTTTTGATGCGTCGGAACTTCTTTTCTGCTTCCAAGAGTCCGGTGGTGGTCCAGCGCAGCGGCTGATCTCCTTTGCGCCAACGCTTTACGCTGCGCGCCACCCGCTGCTCCGTCGACAAGCATGATTCGATCGGGTTGGTGGTGGCCAGTTTCCGACGCAACACCGCTCCTATACCCAAGCGATGCACCGTCAGCGTTTCTTCTAGCCCTTTCGTCGGTATCGCCCTAATCCCTTATCGCCCCTTCCAACCTCAGAAACCGCGCAATCAGTCAAGACGGCCAGCTTCGAACGCTTACGAGGAAACCGGACAGCAAAGGAACTGCACAGCGGACCGTTTCTAGCCTGCCCAAAATGTATGAATTTCGTTTCTAACCGGAATTCCCTCATTTCAGGACGGGGCCATTCTGCCGTATGATTTTCCGTGTTGAAAGGCCTTCACGTGAATACTGCATATCTGCTTATTACACTCCTCTTCGCCGCGATGGTGGCGTTTTCCGGCCTCGGGAAGATACGCCGCGATCCGCGTATAGTGCACGTAATTCACGAAGTCATAGGCGTGCCGTTGAAGTACTTTTCGCTTCTGGCCGGATGCGAGCTTGCCGGCGCATTGGGTCTGGTTCTCGGTATCTGGTGGCCATCAATCGGAGGGGCGGCGAGCATCGGCCTCGCCCTCTATTTTGTGGGCGCGACTGTGTCCCATCTGCGCGTAGGAGATGTCAAAGGCATTGGACCCGCCGCGTTTATGTTGGCAGTGGCTGCGGGAGCACTCGCCATGCGTATCTTGACTCTGGGCATTCGGCAGTAGGACGGATCAGTCGGTGCTCCACCTCAAATGCACCTTCCAGCAGTTAGAGATAGGGGACGGCTGAAACACCGGGGCACCGGTCTACGTACATATCTCCAAGAAGGCTAATGTCCTATTCGCCCATACTGATTGTTCATATTTGCGCTGGGACCTTGGGGTTGCTCTCTGGGACCGCTGCAATGACTTTCCGCAAGGGTTCGCCCGGCCATGTGCTGGCGGGAAGGGTCTTTGTCGCAGCCATGCTCACCATGGGCGTCTTCGCGGTGTACCTTGCCATCACGAGGCATCAGCGAAATAACATCGGCGGCGGGATTCTAACCGTTTATCTGATCGGAACGGCATGGTTGACCGCCAGGCGCAGGGACGGGGAAACGAGTCGATTTGATTGGGTTGTGTTCCTGATTCCTTTGGCGCTCGGTATCCTCACCTGGATGAATGGTATTAATGTCGTGCGTAGCGGAGCGAGCTCACAGGACGGAGTTCCAGTCGGAATGACCTTTTTCATGGGTTCGGTGATGCTGCTGGCAGCCGCTGGGGACGTTCGCATGCTAGTGCGCGGGGGAGTTTTTGGAGCAAAGCGCGTCGCGCGGCATCTCTGGCGCATGTGCTTTGGGCTGTTCATCGCCGCAGGGTCTTTTTTTCTGGGACCCTCAAACCGTCCACTGAGATTGCTTTCGGCAGTGGGGCTCGGGCAACATCTAGCTCCGGCTTTTTTCAGCACAAGCTTGTATTTAATTCTCACCATACTTCCGCTGATTTTGCTGATTTTCTGGCTAGTCCGAGTCCGCTTCAGAAATGCATACGACGGAAAGTCGATGCCACGTGGTGGCGACGGCCACTCGCTGCTCACCTAGTATTCGCCCGCCTGCGCGCCGTCGAAGTCCTCGCCTCCGGCAAGTTCCTGCCTCGTTTGCCTGCGCCCGCCAAGCTAGCGCTGCCTGCCAGCTAGAAAATAGAAATTAGAAATTGGAAAAGGGCAAGAGAAAGACATGTCTCTGGCGAATTGCTATTTCGACAGCCAGCCGACCAGAGTGCGAATAATGTTACATTGAGCTGATTGACCGGCGGATGGATCTTTTGCGCACCACACCTCTCCTCTTGGACCTCTTCGCGCTGGCCATTCGCCAACGATTGAACTCGGCAGCAAGCTATTGGAAGCCACTGCTGACTTGCGGCGGGGAGTTGCCCAAAAGCCTTTCCTCTCCGTTGCCCGCAAATAGCAGATTCTGTAGGCGCGAATTTCGGGGATATCGCTGCCCACATGCACATGTTCCTGGGCAATTACCGCAAATGCGCTTCGCCAGCGGTGCGCTGCCACGCTACCACCAGACTTCGTACAATCCCGTTTGGATAGTTTCCGGTAGCTTTCAAGCTGGGAAGTAGCGCATGTTCTCGAGATCGGAGATGAGGCCGGGTCCGGTTGGCTTCCATCCCAGCCGTTCCTGCGTTTGCGCGCTGGAAGCCGGAACGTCAGCGCGCGAGCTATATTGATCAGGCAGGTGACGAAGCCTTGTCTGACTCGGTCGTGGACTTGCGGAAGGCGCACCACCGTAGCGCGGACGCCTTGCGAAACCAGCGACATGGCCGTCACTTCCGAAGCGCGCGGCTAGGAGTTCGAGGGAGGAACAGGCGCATCTTCTTCGGTCGCAGTGCGGCCCGGCGCCAGGAGCGCGAGCCCGCCGGTAACGAGCATCGGCCGGTCGGAACCCGCGAGAACAGCGCCGAGGGCCTCGTTGGCGCGCCTGTCGGTCTCACAGTTCGCCGCGAGTTTGAGAAGTCGTGGTTAAGCGCCAGGTGAATCACGCCATCCGACAGCTCCGCTCCACTACGCCGGCTCTCGAGATCCGCCAGATCCCCTCGATGCACCTTGACGCCGGCGCCGACAGAAATTTCGCGCCCGCATCTGACCGGGCAAGTCCCAGCACTTGATGGCCCGCTGAAAGTAATTCGCGCACGATCGCCGAACCAAGGAAGCTCGTTGCTCCCGCAACAAATACGTTCATAAATTGCTCCTTCGAATCAAACTTAGCGCAACACCGAATGGTTAAACGACTCTCCAACGAGCTGTTCACTTTTCTTCCAGAGGGCCTCCGCCGTGTTCGGGTCGAGCGCATAGGCCTGCACGCCTTCGCTGACACCGCTGATGGTTACGTCCTCCGCGACCAACTGCCCGACATGGCAGTTTTCGCAATAGCGGCCGCCGATTTCGTCAGCGGGAGCGACAACACCGGCCCATACCGAAGATGCGGCTCCCTGAGGAATGGTCTTCCACTGAAAGGGCGACTTGCCCTCGGCGGCAAGCTGCTTGGTCATCTGATCAATCATGCTTTGAATGCGGACCGGGTCGACATAGCGAGCCAGTTCGGTGTGTATGACTCCGGGATGCACAGCGGCAGCACGCACGCCGCGTTTACGGTGCCGTTGGTCGAAAGCAACAGCGAAAAGGATATTCGCCGTCTTCGATCGGCCATAGGCGATGAACGGGTCATACGGCGTGCGTTCAAAATTGGGATCGTCGAGGTCAATATTGGAGAAGCGGTGGCCAGCAGACGACAAATTGATGAGGCGGCCTCCATTGCGGATAAGAGGGGCGATGCGGTTGACCAAGAGAAAGTGACCCAGATGATTTGTGCCGAATTGCGTTTCGAAGCCGTCCACCGTCTTGCCGAACGGTGTGGCCATAACGCCCGCATTGGCGATCACCACGTCAAAGGGTTCCTTTTTTGCCAGCAGCTTGTCGGCGCAGACGCGCACACTTTTGAGGCTGGCGAGATCGAGTTCAATGAGCTCGAAGCCGCCACCGTTGGCTGCCTTTCGCACTGCCGTGGTTGCCGTTTCGGCCTTGGTCAAATCGCGCGCCGCACCCACAACGTGCGCGCCGTGGGCGGTAAGAGACCGCGCGGTCTCCACGCCGAGGCCGGCCGAAACGCCCGTGACCAGGATTCGTTTACCATGCAGATTCACGCCGGATAAAACGTCTTCCGTAGTTGATGCCGCCCCAAATACTTCCACCATCGTTTTCCTCCTGTATTGGCCCGTTCGAATTCGGTACGTTCTCAAACCTATATTGACGAACCGCCACGACTTCGATAAAACGGAGAGTGTCTCCGTAATAGGCTTAGATAACCGGAGGCTATCTGCGGTTACAAGGTTTTTTGGATATGCCCGGGAAGCGTTCACAACCCGCTCGGCGAAAGCCGCGTACGGATGCGCAACAGAATCGCGGGCGTATTCTGGAAGTGGCCAAGGATGCGTTCACCCGACGCGATGCTCTTCTCGAGGCGGTTTATCGGACTGAGGTGGAAAAGCTAGCGGCCGCAGCGCGCGACTTCGCTGCGGCCATGCCACCCCCGGGAAGCGTTGCGAGCCTGCAGGCTGTTGTTCGTTGACTACATTGCGGCCAAGCAAATCATCGCCCCTGCGGTGAATACGTTGGTTGGAGGCCCCTCGAAGCTGTATGAAGGTTCCCGCGGTCAGATCCAGGGAGCGATCGACGCGCTGGTAAAGCGCGCCACCCAGAGCGGTGATATACGAAGCGATCTCGACCCGTTCGATCCGCTTCGGGCGCTCATCGGCGGTGGCATCCAGCCCTGACTGGCAGCAAAGCGCCAAAAGACCGGTGTCCTGATCACCGGTTCACGCCCGGCGAACTAGGCCCGAGGCTCAGTCCCAAGGGACAGCTCCGATGGTGGCGGTCCGCGACCCCAATGGGTGCTTGTGGTGCTCCGGATGAACGCCAATGTACATGATGTACTGCGCTAAGCTATCCTGTTTTCCGAGGAGAAGATGAGCCTGCAGCCGATCATCCGCACGCTATCGCAATCGCTATTTGCAATCTTTCTCTGCTTCCCAGCCCTGGCCCAACAGCCCGCTCCTTCCATCCCTTCCACTGGTTTTGCTGGCCTGGATGAGTACCGGGCGTCGCGGATTTCAATCTACACGGACGATTTCGGGCAACTGGCACGCTATCGGGAGGCCGACGCCGCGCTGGCGCCCCCAGCGGCGGGCGGAAGCCGAGTCGTATTTCTTGGCGACTCCATCACCGACTACTGGAAGTTGCCAGACTATTTTCCCGGCAAACCTTATATCAATCGCGGCATTGATGGGCAGACCACGCCGGAGATGCTGGTGCGTTTCCGCCAGGATGTGATTGCTCTACACCCCAAAGTGCTAGTCGTGCTCGCGGGAACCAACGACATCGCCGGTGTCACTGGGCGCACGGTTAACGAGGACATCGAGGCCAACTACGCTTCCATGGCCGAGCTGGCGCGCGCGCACCGCATCCGGATCGTGTTTGCGTCCGTCCTCCCCGTGCACAACTACACGCACGATGCGGAGGAGTCTTTTGCGCTGCGACCGCGCGATAGAATCTTGGCGCTGAACAAGTGGCTTAAAGACTACTGCGCTAAAAACGACTTCGTGTATCTCGACTACTTCAGCGCTTTGGTAGACGAGCGAGGCATGCTGAAGCGCGCTCTGGCTGACGATGGGCTGCACCCGACTGATGCGGGGTATAAGATCATGGCGACCCTGGTGGAGAAGGCGATTCAGAAGGCCCTAAGCCGAAAATAGAGCCCGGTAAGCTGTATGCGGCTATCTCGGGCAGGTTTCCGGAGAAGCGTCGAGCGGCGCGCGCCAACACATCACCAAAAATCACGCCCGCTGTACTCCTCCTGTTCTTGCATTCTCGCTGACCAGTCCTGCTAAGTTCGCTTCGAGGAAATGCGGTGCTGCTCAGTGCTGCACAGTGCTGCTCGTGCCCCGATCTCCCCGAATCCCGTTTCTGGATAACTTCCGAATCAACGATCCGGGAGTTGATCAGTTCGGTAAACACTATTAAGCAGGAGTAACGGCGTGGTGTGGGGCGGCGGATAGCGTACGCAGCGCCCAGCCAACACGCCAACACTCTCGACCCTCGTCGGGTTCAGGCTTCTGCGGTATGATGTTTCCGTTTGGAAAGCCGGTTGCGGAATCCGTTTTGCCAGAACGAACTTTGGGAGGTAACCGCGATGGCCACCGAGATGCGGAAGACGGGAGTCGACGTCGTCGGTGACATGCCCTGGGGGACGCACTTTTGTCTTTTTTATGAGACAAGAGCGGATCTCCTCGAAACGCTGGTCTCCTACTGCAAAGCTGGATTGGAGAGCCAGGAGTTCTGCCTCTGGGTGGTCGCCGAGCCGCTTACGGGGGAAGACGCTAGGCTTGCATTAAAACGAGTTGTTCCTGACCTCGATCAATACCTCGCTGATCACAGCATTGAGATTGTTGCGGCTCGCGACTGGTATCTCCAGGATGGCACGTTTGATCTCAAAAGAGTGATTAACGGTTGGAACGAGAAACTCACAAGCGCTTCGGCCAGAGGTTACGCCGGCGTAAGGGTGACTGGAGATACGGCCTGGCTCGAAAAGAAGGACTGGAAGGACTTCTGTGAATACGAAGATTCACTCAATCAAGCTATCGCCGGTCAGCGTCTGGCGGTGCTATGCACTTACCCGGTCGCCGCATGTGGGGCTGCTGAAATCCTCGATGTGGTGCGAACACATCAGTTTGCAGTGACAAAGCGGCGTGGAAGATGGGACGTTATCGAGACGGCCGGGCACAAACAAGCTAAGGCTGAAATCAAGCGCCTGAATGAGGAACTTGAACAACGTGTTTTGGAACGGACCAGCCAACTGACAGCCGTCAACAGAGAGCTGACAAACGAAGTACTGCAACGTCAGCGCGCGGAAGAGGCCCTGCAGCGCAGCGAAGCTTATTTAGCGGAAGCGCAGAGGATTAGCCGTACGGGCAGTTTCGGCTGGGATGTTTCCAGCGGACAAATCTTCTGGTCAGAGGAAACGTTTCGGATTTTTGAATACGATCCAGCCAACAAACCTACAGTGGAAGTCATACTGCTGAGAACAAATCCCGAGGACAGAGTCTTCGTCCAAGAAACGCTCGATCAAATAGCGCGGGACAGGAAGGCTTTTGATTTTGAACATCGGCTGCTGTTGCCGGACGGCTCGGTAAAGTACGTTCAACTTGTGGGTCATCCCTCAATAAACGATGAATCGGGCAACTTTGAATTTGTGGGGGCGGTGACGGATATCACTGAACGCAGGCGGGCGGAGGAAGAGCGCGAGAGATTGCGCCAGGTACAGGCTGATCTCACGCACGTAACTCGGATGACCAGCATGGGCGAGCTGACTGCTTCGCTGGCGCACGAGATCAAGCAGCCGATTTCCGCGGCAGTAACAGACGCTAAAACCTGCCTGCGATGGCTTGGCCGCGATGTTCCTGATGTGCCAGAGGCACGCGAAGCCGCATCGAGACTCGTTAAAGACGTGACGCGCGCGGCTGACATCATTGGCAGAGTCAGCTTGCTGTTCAAGAAGGGCGCGCTGCAGCGCGAGTTGGTTGATGTAAATGAACTCATTCGAGAAATGATTATCCTGCTGCGTAGCGAGGCGAACCGCTACTCGATCTCCATCCGCACCGAGCTTGCTGAGGATCTTCCCAAGGTCATGGCAGACCGTGTCCAATTGCAGCAGGTTTTCATGAACCTCATGCTCAACGGCATCGATGCCATGAAGGAAACGACTGGCGGAGGTGAGCTTACCATCAAGTCAGAAGCCGACGATGGTCAACTGCTGATCTCGGTCAGCGATATCGGTGTGGGATTGCCCCCGGAGCAGGCGGACCTGATCTTCAGGGCATTCTTTACAACCAAGGATAACGGGACTGGTATGGGGCTGCCCATAAGTCGGTCGATCATTGAGTCGCATGGAGGCCGCTTGTGGGCCGCTGGTGCCTCCGGGCGGGGTGCAACCTTTCAGTTCACCCTGCCCGCCACGCTCGCGGCGCACGCGTGACCTCCCCGGCTGCGAGTATGTGGTGGCCAACCCTTGTTCTCTGTATGGGCTATCCCACACTGTCAGCACATGCCAGTCCACACCGTTCGGTCCAGGCCGTGCTCGTCAGACGAACGAACGCCGGCAGCTTGTTCTCACATTTTGTGAAAATTTACGAGTCCGAGGAAGATCCGTTCTGAGAAGCATCCGAACTGCGGCTCAATTGCGGGAATGGGAATTCTGTAGCCCTTCCGCTGATCTCGGGCGAATCACGACCATCCGGGAGTTGACGAATTCGATAAATTCTTCTGCGGTTATCGTTACCAATCGGCGTTAGATTTTGCGACTCGGTTTTACCGACCGTACCACCGGTATCCGGAGTAGAATTCACGAATACGCGATTTGGAGGAGGTCTCTCGCGAGATGGCCGCCTTCTCCACTTTGGAGACATCTTGGCAGGATGCCCGCTTCGGAGCGCGGATGCCGCGCAAGAATCCCGGATTCTCGCTCGTCGCTCTCCTAACGCTGGCACTGGGGTATGGTGCTGCAATTCGTTAGCGTTCCTCGGTTTAGCTTAGCTCCGGCGAATCGTGATTAATACACTCTGCTCGCTGTTAACCGCCCACGCGCATATTAAAAAGAAGGCGGAAATCAAACCTCTCGCTGCCGTGTCATTGCTGCTTCTGCCATGTCATTTCGACGCGGACCGGTATTTCGTTCTTCACAGCCATGGATAAGAGCGATGGTGGGTCGATCTTGAAATCGGACAGCGTGGTCGGGATGGTGCCTGATATCTTCGTCTCGTTTCCTTGTTTCGTTTGCTCGAAGGGCACTTGTTTATACTTGGCGGTCTGGCCGGCAAACTGGACCTCCAGATCAGCATGAATGGTTGTTGATGCGGCAGCGTCTTCGGGCAAACCAGTGCGCACAGTGACTATCGGAAATTCCCCGCCACGCGTGACTTGAAGCATGTGTAGATCGCGGTTGCTGTCCCCAGAATCGAACGATTTAACGGGCACTGCTATCAAGAAATCGCAGTGTCCGGCGTGGCAAACGCCCTTGCCTCGCGCCGCATGGCTGACTCCGTCGGTCTGATGGAGCGGGTGAGACACGTGATATGTGAGAGTCGATTGCGAAAGAACCCATTGGCTATCCGTCTGGGCGAGTACGGGGAGCGCGAGGAACAAAAAGGCTATTAGTATTTTTCCCTTCATCAGTTCTCTTTACCACTTAACAGATACGGACAAAATGGCGGCTCCATACGCACCCGCTGTGACGATGGCCACCGCTCCATGAGCACTCGCGATGCCATGAACTTTTTCTCCTTTGCTTTTTTGATCGAAGGCTATTGCCCCCAAGATGGGAGTCAAGATCATCCCTGGGCCGTGAATCCAAGCTAGGGCTTTATGTAGGCGGATGGGCCCGCGTGTTTGGGTGCCCTGGATCTTGGGCGCGCGGATGGCGTAGTAAGCGCTCAGGAAGTACAAGTCTCCCGTGACCGAACCGAGAGCGAGATGCAGGTACCGATCGGACGTACTGGTGCTCTTGCCGCCGGCGCCGACTCCCGCAATGACGGTGGCGACGAGAGGAATGGTATCGATCAAACCGATCCGCTGATGAACTTTAAGCATATGCGAGCGCTTGTCGAGCCTTGCCTGATCCTGGGCATTTCCCTGGGTCTGACCCTGAGAGAAGCCGAGGTCGCCAAGAGAAAGCACGCCACGCAAAGTCAAGTTCATCGTTTGCTTGACGTCTGCGGTGACGGTCACTTTAGAAACGTTGGTGCTGAACCCTTCGGCTGAGACGGAAATTTCGTAATCGCCAGGCGCGAGCTTCGGGACACTGTAGAGGCCGGATGGATCGGTCTGGGTTTCCATCAATTGACCCGTGGCGACGTTCTTGACGGAGATTTTGGCGTTGGGAACGACTGCGCCCGATGGGTCTGAGATGACGCCCGAGAGCTTGGCCGTCGCGTCCTGCGCACGCGATGGGACCGAGAGTAGTAAAGAAAGCGCTACAATTCCCGCCCCAAGGCCGAACTTCGCCACATTCTGATTCATCTAAAGTTCTCCTCGCAATTTCGCAGGAATGGTGAACATACTAAATCCCGGGATGCCGGGAATGATGCCGAAGATCCTTAAGCGAATGAAACTTAGACCCGCAGCTCCTTCTAATGTGCCTTGAAGTTCTCGCCAGATTCGCAGAGGAATGCTATCAGCTAGGGATGAAGTATCAGTGTCCTGTGGATGACAAATTGTTCATTTTCCTTAGGCTCGCGGCTGACAATACGTCAAATGGACAATTCACAGCCTGGTTCGACGGAGGCGATCTCCTCGTCTCAGGACTTTTCTCATCGATGTCGCAGCTGCTACCAGAGCATCGAGACCGGCTCATCGCTGCAGACGTGGCTTCAGTTCGGGTGAATGATTTCAGGACCAGAATCAAGGTTTTCACCACTCGTCAGCCGCGGGCGGTGCCAGGCACCAAAAGCTTCTTTCACTAGCTTGAAAATTGTCCGCCGATTCTGGGTAATGATCTTCACCCATGCCAAGCGGCCCATTTGAGGGAAGTAGATTCCACGAAAACAGATTCGTGCGATAAAGATGTTGATGCGATAGCCCAATGGCCTATGATCGAGTGAATCGACGGCCTTTCCTATCGCTTCTGGACTGTACGAATTGGCCCACGCGTACTTCACCTCGGCATGAGCTTCTGCAATCGTCATCTTCAGCGGAGTGTGCGCCATCTCAAATGGTATGAACTCCCGCCAGTGTTTCGGCCGCGTCAGTCGCCCAGCAGCCTCTAGCCGCTTGTAAAGCGGCGTGGCCGGTAAGGGCGTTAGCAGACCGAAGATGGGCAGCCCCGGGGGCCAGCCCCGAACCTCTTGAAGCGTCCGCTGTGCGACCCCAGGCGTGTCGTTATCCATTCCGAAAATGAAGGAAGTAATGGCATAGACGTTGCGCTTGGCGAGCCTCTCAAGCACGGCTGCATACTCACCAGGCTTATTGAATCCCTTATTTACGTCGGCAAGGTTCGCAGGGTCGATAGACTCCATGCCGATGAAGATCCACTTGCCGCCAGAGGCCGCAATGAGGTCAATGAGTTCCTCGTCGCGCAACAGGTTGGCGCTAATCTGGGCGACCCAGTGCACCTGCGCGCCGGCGGTGATGATGTCGCGCAATAGTGACTTCGTTCGTTTGAGGTTGATCGCGAAGTTGTCGTCGATGAAGAAGACGGCTATCTGACCGCGCTCGCCTCGCGCGCGAGATTTTAACAGCAGCAGCTCATCGACGACATTCTTGTTCGTGCGAAACCGGATCGAGTCGCCGAAAAAGCCGGTTACCGTGCAGAACTCGCAGCCGTACGGACACCCTCGCCCCGACTCCATCGGAATGATCCGAAACGTGCCCCAGCCCTCGCCGACGCGCTGGAGCATCCGTGTCGCCACCTTTGGAACCAAATTAAACTGGTGGAGATCTATTTTGTCCCACCGAATAGCCGGATATGACTGAAGGTTGGGTTTACGTTCCTGGCCAAAGTCATCGACCGGAGCGTAGATTTCCTTCAGTTCGCCACGCGCGGCATCTTCCACGATCCTTGGCCACGTTTCGTCGGCTTCGCCGAGGGCCACAGCGTCCGCATGGCGCGGCGCGCCGCTTCGACCGAGGGCTTCGTCGGCCATTTCTGTGACATGAGGTCCGCCCATCACGACCGGCACACCCGTGGCGCGGACGGCATCGGCGACGCGGTAAGCTTTTGCGATCATTCGAGTCATTGCGCCGATTCCAACTAGTCCGATGTTGTGTTCCCGCACGAATCGTGCGATGCCGGCTTCATCCATTGGTTGTGCGTTGCCATCGATCAGCAATACTTCATGGCCAGTCGGGGTCAGTGCCTGGAGAAGAAACATCCAAAGATGCGGCATGAAATTCCGCGTCACTCCGTTGTCTGGGCTATAAAGTAAGATTTTCACGATCCTCCTGGTTCTTTTGCGTAGTTGATTATTTCTTGATCAATTTGCCTGCCGATGCTGGAGCCGGCGGAGTTGCCGATGGTGACGTGGAAACGTCAAGGACGAGGACCTTCTTCACGGATTCCGGGATTTCATTCGCTTGCGCGACCAATTGGCTGACCTGCCATAGCTGCGTATCGCTCAGTTTAGATTTGAACGCCGGCATCCCGGATAGCCGAATGCCATTAGCCGTCTTCCAGTAACTCTCCGACGCTGGGTCATCGGTAACTCCCTTACCGCGGAATAGTTGGGTCGGCTTCGGGTACATTGTCGTCGCGTAGTCAGTGGGTGGCTGGCCCGGCAGTCCGTGACAGACCGCGCAGTGCTGTTTATACACGTCCGCGCCGGCAAGGAAATTGGATTCGTCAGCAGCTACAGGAGATTGAAATACCCGTTGTTTCTCAATATGTGCGTTCAAGGCCCTGTTCGCCAGTTTCTTCTCAAACGGCATTGGCGGATCGGCGGTGGCGACCGGTGCCATGCCAAGAGCAAAGTAGGAGTAGAACCCACCGGCCAAAAGAACGACGGACAGAACAAAACCGACTACGAAACCCTTTATCACTTGTCCCTCCGGCGCCCGGCTTAGAAATCAAAGCGATAGCCCAAGATCATTTTCGCGATGAGGTGATCGGTCGCGCGTGTCAGACCCACACCAAGACCGAAATTGATCTCCCACTGCGGCGCGATATTCAAATCAATCGCGGGGAAAATCTGGTGCTGCTGTTGCGCGACCACATCGAATCCCGTGACCGGGCCGACCGAGCCGTAATATTCGAGGCCCGCGGCGATCTTAGGAGTGAAGTCATAGCTGAACTTTACATTTGGTGAAAAGACCACGCCTTGGTGCACACTTTCACCATGAAAAGAGCGGTCTAGCGTCGGGTTCACGGACCAATACCATCGACCGACTTTTTGGTCCATGATCGGGCGGATTTCCCAGGTCCACGTGTCAACGGAATACTGCCGGCGCTGGTAGCCAAGTTCATTCGAGAGGCTGACGCCGACGGGCCAGTGCCACTTTTTTGGTACGGCGACGCGCGGCCGGATATGATGGCCCACCCACTGCCAGCCCTGGCCATCGGTTACCGATGTGAAGATGTAAAAGCCACACTCAAACCAATCGCTGAAGCCGTGAGTAATCTCGACGGTCTCGTGCTCGGCGTGATTCGTTGGATAGACACCATTGACGATTGTCTTTGAGCCATCAATTGTGAAGTTGCTGTGTAGCTCAACCATGGTGTGCCCGGGTTCAACTAGCTCGTAGCCGTATACCTGGATTTCATAATTGTCTTGAGCGCGCGTGGGGGTTGCAGACAAAACGGTGGCCAGAAATGCCAACGCAAGAATCCAGCGGCACCTATTGCTGCGCAGGCATGCGCGAAGAAGAGCACGGCTCAAGATCGGCACTCTTTGTCAGTGAGTGAGACCTCGTGAAGGTGGGTCGAAGAGTCCGCGATTCTAGAGAATGGCGAAGTAAAACAAGACGAAACCCAACACTCTCTCGTGTCCGAGGCCACTGGCATGCGGCGCTGATATCTCATTGACGGCTTAGATCCTCGAATGATTCTTTCGGGAACTACGATGGAACATTAGCAGTTGAGAATGACTCTGAGACATCCTGGAGATGACAAGTTGTTCATCTGAATTGTGGACGGGACTGATTATGCATCACAATGATAGTGCGTATCCTAGTCTTGCGTTCCTTCCGGACGGTGGCCGGCCATCTGCTGGTCGGTCTTGGTTTTCTTGTTGGATGCACTTCTGCACTGGGTCAAGAAACATCACCTCTGCCGGATGCACCGCAGCCGACTCAGTCCCAATCTCCTCAGTCAAATCCTGAGCAGAACGGACCGCAACATAAACCGAGCAAGAATCACATCTTCTGGGTGATCCCCAATTATCGATCGGATGAGAATCCCGCAACAATCAAACCGCTGGCTACGGGTGCAAAGATGAAAGTTGCGTTCGACGATTCTTTTGATCCTTCGGCTTTTCTCGTGGCAGGTGTATTTGCCGGGCTAGGGATGGCGCAGCGTCAGTACGCTTCCTTTGGACAAGGCGCGGAAGGGTTTGGCAAATACTATGGAGGAGCATTCGCCGATCAAGCAATCGGGAACATCATGACCGAGGGACTGTTCCCAACCGCTCTCCATCAGGATCCTCGCTATTTCGTAAGGGGAAAGGGCGGATTTTGGAAGCGAACTGGGTACGCCATGAGTCGGGAATTCATCACCCGGGGCGATGACGGCCGTAACCACTTCAAC